>ENA-OUQS01002029-OUQS01002029.1-human-metagenome-genome-assembly--contig:-NODE-2029-length-14316-cov-3.525770_pt1 | contig 14316 bp, 6 predicted proteins | sample MGYA00248463_ERZ548848 | MGnify/ENA primary metagenome ERZ548848 (study PRJEB26491, sample SAMN04978192) | human metagenome | host: Homo sapiens | study: EMG produced TPA metagenomics assembly of the human... | reverse complement strand
CAGGCGGCTGGTTTAAAATTGCACTCTTTGCTTCAGATTCAGCAGCCGGGCAGTGCGTTGAAACGCCGATTGCGCCTGAGCACAAATGTGAATACAAAACCAAGGCATAGGACGACTCGCATGGCGACCTTCACGAGCGGCATCAGTTGGGAAACGGATGAGTGGTTCCGCACGTTTTCGGAATCCTTTCCCCAGTACACCCAGCCGGGCATCTGGATAGCAGCTGAGGAGCGCCTTGCCTCGCTTCGGGGAGCCAAGCTCGAATGGGAAGCCACTACCCGAACCGTGCGCCTGAAACTCAAAAATTCACGCGGACAGCCTTACACGCTCGCCATGCATTTCTATCCGGGTGCCGTGCATGCTGCCGCCCCGATCGTTGAAGCCGCGGCCAAGATTCCGGGCCTTCTGGAGTGCCTTCGGGCGGGCGACCTGCCTGCGCCGCTCCTTGAAGCCATTAATGCTTCTGGGCTCGATATTTTTATGCGCCGCCCCGGCTCCATTCAGTTCGATCCCGGCATGATGTCGAGCGAATGCGCGCTCTTGATTGCCGCTTTCATGCATGATTTGGAGCTCGATCCGGGGCGCTGGTTCAAATTTATCGGCATCGACTTTCAAAAGAGCGCCGATGAAGCGCTTTCAGCCGCGGGCGATAACCATTCGGCAGCTCAGTCTCCTGATGGTCCCGCTGCTGAAACGCTCTCCGAAGCCCAAGCGAACGCGGCGTCGGCCGCCAATCCTCAAGAGCCGCTTTTTGCTGCGGGCGAAGCGCTCACAGGCACCTTCCCCTTTGCCGATCTTGAGGACGATGCGCTTCGGCTGAGCGCAGACATTGCGCCAGCCGATATTCCGGACTTGGGCGCGGAGGCTAATCTCACGCGTCTGCGGCTTTGGCAGGCTCCGGGCGTGCCGATGCTCTCGCCCACGATCGTTTCCGCCCTGCCGTCCTCTGGGCTCTCTGCTGTTCAGGCTAAGCGTTCCTGGTGCGCGTTCGGCGACATTGAGGCGCGGACCTTCATGCAGAACCTCCTCTCGGCAGCATCGCTTACTGCGGACGAAGCCCTGAAGATGCTCGCCCGCCGCGAGGCTCGCCAGGAGCGGCTCGGCACCGCTTCTCCCAACAGCAAATGGAATCGGTTTCTCTTGAGCACCATCGAGAAGGAGCCGTCCGCGGAACTCCCCTCCTTGAAGCTCCTCTGCGGGCACCACCCCTGGGACCGCATTGTGTTTGCCCTGCAGACGGAAGACCAGTCGATCCATTGGGCTGAAGAAAGCGGCGACATGATCATGGCGCTTCTCATCCCGACCCGCCGTGATCTGGCGGGGGCGGATGCCTCGTTTGTCGTCTGGCGAGCACTCGCTGAAGCAGCCGCGCAGATTTTGGCAGCGCGCGCTGTGCTGCCGCTCCCCGCCCCGGCGCATTACGAATCCGACGCTGCGGATCAGTCCGCCGACGGGATGTGCGTCTATTGGCATCCGGCATTGAATGCGCCGGGCGTGAAGAACCTCCTCAAGCAGGTGAGTGCTTTAATCGGACCGCTCCTCCCCTTACAGCCGCTCGCGCCGCAGTGCCGAGCCTTTGCCGGCTTAAGCACTCATCCCGACGCGCCCTATGCGGGCGTTTATCTTGCGCTCACGCTCCTCATTACTTCGCTCATGCGGCATACGTCCAAGCGAAACCGGGAGATCGCACGGCGCCTCGTCGGGCGCCGCGTGCGCAGTACGCTCACCGGCGAAGGGTTTGCACCCAATGCCGCATCGCTGCCGGACCTAAAAAACGTTTTGGCGGGCTTTTTCGCACTCCCCATCGCCGGCGCGGCGCTTCCGGCCAAGCTCCTCCTGACGGGCGTACTCGAAAACGGCGCGCTGAAGCTCACGCTCAGTCTTCCCCCGCGGCAAGGCCCGCGCAAGGGTGAGCCGCTCACGCTCGCCGACTGGGATGGCCCCGATGGGAATACGGCCGGCCCCAACAGCATCGTGCGCGAAGCCCTGCAGCTCTTCGCGGCGGATTACCCGCTTTTTGCTGAATTTGGTCCCAATTTCGATCAGCCGAGCCAAATTGAGCGCAGCCGCTGGGAATACTTCCTCTTTACCGAACTCCCGGAGCTTTCTGCCTGCGGCGTCGACGCGGTGCTCCCCGAGAGCATGCGGCGGATCGAAAAACCCGAAATCGTCCTCACGGCGGCGGCGCCCGGCAATGCCAGAATGCAAAAGCGCCTGGCCACTCAGGGCATGCTCAATGCCGCCGCGCTCGCTGACTTCCGCTGGGAAATCGCGGTGGGTGACGAACGCATGACGCTCGCTGAGCTTCGCGCACGCATCAATCAGGAAGGCGAGTTCCTCTCCTCCGGGAGCGCGCTCTTTCACCTCACCAAGGAAGATCTGGACCGCTTGGTAGCCGAATGGGCGGAAGCTCAGAAGAAGGAACTCTCCAACTGGGACAAGCTCCGCGCCCTGCTTTCGGGGTCCTCAAACGGCCGGCGGGTAGAAGCCGCCGACGCGCTCCTTGAGCGCATCCGCGAATCGGCTGCCGTCAAGGAACTGCCGCCCCCAGTCGAACTCAATGCGGTTCTTCGCCCCTATCAGATCCGCGGCTTCTCGTGGCTCGTTCAGAATGCCATGCTTGGGCTCGGGTCCCTTTTGGCTGACGACATGGGTCTGGGTAAAACCGTGCAGGTCATCGCCTGCGTTGCAGAACTTAAAGCCCGCGGAGAACTGGACCGCGGCAAAGTTCTGATCGCCGCGCCCGCGTCTCTCCTCGTCAACTGGGAGCGCGAGATTGAACGCTTTGCGCCCAGCCTCACGGCGCAGATCTATCACGGCAAGGACCGCACGATCTTTGCGCTCGACCACAGCCGCCCGGACGTCATTATTACGTCTTACGGCATTTTGAAGCGCGAACTCCCGCAGCTCTCGCAGATGCAGTTCCGTCTCTTGGTGCTCGACGAAGCTCAGGCGGTGAAGAACGCCAAAACCGGTCAGGCGAAGGCCGCACAGGAATTTCCTGCTGATTCGGTCATCGCGCTTACGGGCACGCCGGTTGAAAACCGGCTCGCAGAGTACTGGTCCATCTTTTCTATTGTGGAGCCCGGTCTCTTGGGGTCGCCCGCGCAGTTCCGACGTGATTTTGTCATGCCGATTGAAGAACACCGCGACCGCGCAGCGATTGACCGGTTCCGCCGCATTACGTCGCCCTTTCTCCTCCGCCGCGTGAAGACGGACCCGGGCATTCTCGATGAACTCCCCGAAAAGAACGTGGTCGACTACTTCACGACGCTCACGCCCAAGCAGGTGGCGCTCTATGAAGAATGCCTCAAGGCCAATCTGGAGTCGCTTGAAACCCTGGACCGTGAATCCCGCGAGCAGGAAGCCGCGGGCGACCGGCTCCATGCGGCGCAGGCGCGGCTCTCGCGCCGCGGACAGATTCTGCGCATGATTCTTAACCTTAAGCAGATATCCAATTCGCCCTCACAGTTCCAAAAGGAATTTGTCGATAAACCCGACTCCGGCAAGGCTGAAGCGCTCCTTGAGCTCCTACGCCGCTGCCGCCAGTCTGGGCGCAAGGCCCTTGTCTTTACCCAGTTCCGCGAAATGGGGGAACGCCTGGTTCGATGGATTGAAGATGCTACGGGCCGCAAGCCCGAATTTCTCCATGGCGGCGTGCCCGCAGCCAAGCGCATGGAAATGGTAGATGCCTTCCAGAACAACCCGGACTCGGAAGTCTTCATTTTGTCGCTCAAAGCGGGCGGCACGGGTCTGAACCTCACTGCCGCCTCGGCCGTCATTCATTATGACCTTTGGTGGAATCCGGCTGTAGAAGATCAGGCCTCGGACCGAGCCTGGCGAATCGGTCAGCGCCGGGATGTGGTGGTTTATCGCTTCATCACGGCCGGCACCTTTGAAGAAAAGGTGAACGAAATGCTCAAGAAAAAGCGTGAGCTTGCGGACCTTGCCGTCGGTGTCGGCGAATCCTGGATCGGCGACCTGACAGACGACGAAATTAAGTCCATCTTTTCGCTTTCTTCGTCCGGCATTTAACGCTCGTACCTGAACCATCGAATTGGCCCCCCGAGAGCCATGGACAAGAGCATCGCGCTTTATCTCTTCGTTTCTTTCGTTGCCTGCGTCACGCCGGGATCCGGCGTGCTCTATACGATTGCAAGCGGTTTCCGCGGCGGCATGAAGTGCGTTTTGGCGTCTCCGCTCGGCACGTGTTTGGGGTGCTCATTAATGTCGGCGCTTTCCGCTACGGGGCTTGGCGCGCTGATCGCTAATTCCCCGGCGGCTTACAGCGTGCTTCAGGTGGTCTCCGCACTGGTATTGGTGTGGTTCGGCCTTCAGAGCTGGCGCTCGGGCGCTCTTGACCTCTCCGCTACCGGTGATCCCGCCGCGCGTGAGGGACTGCGCTCCGGCCAGGAACGCTTCACATTCCGAAAGATTTTTTGGGGCGCCGTCGTTCTGCAGGCCTCCAACATCATGCTGATTGTGTTCCTGCTCTCACTGATGCCGCCCTTCATCCGCACGGATCAGCCCTATCTGCCGCAGGCGGTCATGCTTTCGGCGCTTTTTGTGCTCGTCTGCTTCGTCGTGCATTTGGGTTACAGCTGGATCGCCGCGGCCGGCGCCAAGCGCCTCGCCGGCCCAAAGTTCTCTTTCTGGCTCAACCGCATCAGCGCCATTCTTTTCTGGCTGCTTGCGGTGAGTGTTATCTGGAACGCCTTTTTCAAGGGCTGAAAATTTGCGTCGGCAGCGTGCAGTCTGCCTCAGATCCATGCCTTGGAGCATTACAGCCCTCCTCACTGACGGCGCGATTTGGCGGGCATTCTCCCGCATCCGCTGATGCCGCTCACTCCATTCGAAAAATACGGACTTCCTGAAAGGCCGGAAAAAAGTGGCATCGAGATACGAAAATTCCAACGTTTTTATCGCCAAAATAACTAGGCCGAAATATCTATTTTTGGCTTTTTTTGCATTTTCATAAAAGAAACAAGATCAAACGTCATTGACTTTAAACGGCGGACTCTTTTAGCCTTTGTAAACCATCTGTTCGACCCCCAAGCAGAAGCAGGCACTTCAAAGTCCGATCTTTAAGAGGATTCGTTCCCATTGCTTTGATGTCTGCTCTGCCGTCCAAAAGACCCCATAAAAATGCTGCTTTCTTTGCGGCTCAGCCGGAGTATTTAATGAAGCGAAACCGAGTCGGCATTGCCCTTTCCGCTGTTGGCATTCATGCGTCCATCGGTAGCGTCTATGCCTGGAGCGTACTGACGAAGCCTGTGATGGCAGAGATGGGCATCTCGCTCTCGAGCACGACCTGGGCGTTTTCCATCGCCATTTTGTTTCTCGGGCTGTCTGCGGCATTCCTCGGCAAGTTCGTTGAACGCATCGGCCCTCGTGCTTCGGGCCTCCTTTCCATGTTCTTTTTCTGCTCCGGTCTGATCGGCACTTCGCTCGCCGTTTCGATGAAGAGCGTCGCGCTCCTCTATTTCTTCTACGGTGCGGTGGGCGGCATCGGGCTCGGCATCGGCTATATCACGCCGGTTTCAACTTTAGTCAAATGGTTTCCCGCTCGCCGCGGATTTGCAACCGGTTTAGCCATTATGGGGTTCGGCTTTGCTTCGCTCATCGGCGGGCCGCTCATGCAAAAGCTCACGGCCCTCTATGGTCTATCAACGAACTTCCTCATCATGGGAGGGGCTTACGCGGTTGTCATGACGCTCTCATCGCTCTATTTAATGCCTCCAAAAGCCGGTGAAACGGTAGATCTCACCAAGCTTTCCGACGATGCATCAGACAAACTCAAAAAAGCCGCTGCCGCCCAAACCGGCAGACAGTACACGCGCCGTGAAGCCGTCCAGACCTGGGAATTTTGGTCGCTTTGGTGGCTTTTCTTCACCAACATCACCTGCGGCATCGGACTCCTCGCCGTGGCCTCTCCGATGGCTCAGGAAGCCGTCGGCATGAACGCTGCCGGTGCAGCCGCGCTCGTGGGCGCCATCGGCATCGTCAATGGTCTTGGCCGGCTCGCCTGGTCCACGCTTTCCGATTGGATGGGACGTGCCGCGACCTATGTGCTTTTCTTTGTGATTGAAACGGCAGCCTTCTTTGCGCTCGTCCAAACCCCGTCAGAAGCCGTTTTTTATATCCTTGTTCTCACGATCATCAGCTGCTACGGCGGCGGTTTTTCCTGCATGCCGGCCTTCCTGTCGGATTTGTTCGGTGTTCGTCAGCTCTCCTCCATTCACGGCATCATGCTGACGGCTTGGGCCTTGGCCGGCATTGCCGGGCCGATGCTCTTATCCGTCATTAAGGAAACGACCGGCAGCTATCACCAAACGATGCTGGTTTTTGCCGGTTTGATGTCGGCTGCCCTCGTTCTCTCCATCATCTTGAAAATCAAGAGCACCAAACACTGAGGATCGAGTCATGGGCCAAACGCGCTCTTTTTATTCGAATGGTCGTTTTAATGCAGAAATAATCTTGATCAGAAATGCATTCTGCACTGAAATGAAGCTGTCAATACCAGCTCGATTCAAATAGGTATGAGTTGAAAAGACGGCTTCAGCGGTACCGCAGATGTCTGCCTCGGCAGGTACGGGCGGGAATGATTTCAGTCATCGACAGACTAACTAAAAGTAGTCCAATATCGGCTCCGATCGGCAGTCCGCATGGGTCGCTCCAGAGGCATGTCGAAAGGTCGAGACAGGCTGGCTCGTTGTCCTTGCGGTCGCCTTTGACCGCTTGATGCATCAATGCGCTTTTGGAGAGACTTTTCGGGCGCTTAAAAGCGACGGCATTCTTGCCGCTTGCCGCCCAACTGTAAATCGTTTTGTCCGCTCATAGGCCGCTTCGTCGCGATGCGGCTTATTGATTAATGCTGCCTTCGTCCTGCGCTCTGGAACTAAACACCGATCCCTGCAGACCTTTTTTGGCGACATAGGCTTCTACCCACCGCTTCACGCTTGTCTGTGATGCCCCGGTCATTTCAGACACTTCTTTGAGAGTATGACCGGTCAGCCGCAAACGGACAGCTTTATCTTTGATGTAGCGGTTATAGCGAAAGAGCGACGGCGAAATTTCCGTTTTGAAAGTGCCCTTCTTCCAAGCGTTTGACCAGTCTTTGACGGTATTGGCCGGGAGATTAAGCATCCTCGCAGCCCGCACGTACCCATACCCGGCTTCAAAGAGCTTAACGGCGCTTCCGCGAAGCTGGGCGGGGTTGCAGTACTTCGGACGCAGACGGTTGCGTACGGACGGTTCGGGCGGAGATGAGGGAGCTGAGAACGGCATTTGAACCTCGCAATCCGAATTCAAGATAAAAAAAGCCCGTCCCCCGCACAGGCGGCAGACGGGCGCGAGATGAGAGGCGGGATCGAACTGCCGGGCAATCCGTCTCACCTCAGTTCATTGGTTGTTCACCCGCCTCCGCCGCCCCTTGGAGTACGGCCGACGGAGGCTTGGAGCTCACGACTGAGGAATAAGTTCCTCAATTCGATGCGCGTTCTTTAGAACGTGTAGCGAGCGTTGGCGTTGAACGAATTGTTCAGACGATCGTCGGAACCGGCCGTGAGACCGTAGTTCACGCCGAACGTCCAGGCACCCGTCTGGGCTTCAACACCGAGCGTGGCGCGGATCGGGTTGGAGTCAACAGCGCGGACAACGTCGGAGGCGCCGCCGTAGAACTTCACTTCAGCGTCCTTGTCGCCGAAGGTCGGGACAACCGTCAGGTCAACCATCGGAGCGACCTTCCAGCCGGCCTGCTCGAACGTACCGGAGAACGTCACGCCCAACGGGAGCTGGTAGACGGTCATGGCTTCGTATTCTCCGCCGAACTTCGAGTCGTCGAGGTCAATGCGCGTCATGCGGATGCCGGCATGCGGAACGACGTTGAGGGCGCCGGCCTGCACGAGGTATTCCGTGCCCACCCCGAACGTGATCATGTCGGCGTCCTGGCTTTCCTTCCAGGTCTTCGTGACGCCGGCCATCGACAGGTCGTTCTTGACCTGGGTGTAGCCGAAGTCAGCACGGACGTTGAAGGCGCCGAACGTCTGAGCGGCGTAGAGGCTGAAGCCGTAGAAGTCGGCATCATTCTCGATCTTGGCTTCGCTGATGTTGGTCGAGTTGGCATCAGCCTGACCCACGTTGAAGGCAACACCGAGCGTGCCGCCGCAGGAGGCGGTGTAGTCGAAGCCGAGGACGGCGCCATAGATGTCGGCTTCGTAGCCGGACGTGCCGTCGTAGATGCGCTTGGCTTCGTTCTTCGTGCCGAAGACATCAACCCACGGCGTGAAGCCGACCGTGCGCGGAGCATTCAGGTTGGCGAGCGACGTGCGGCGTTCGACCGCGCCAGTGACCTGATCGTTGATGTCGAGGGACGTGCCAAACACGCCGCTGGCAAGAGCCATTTCAGTGGCAGCTTCGATCTGACTGAAGTAGAGGTCCATCGCATTGTCGATGTAGTTCTGCACTTCTTCCGATTTGAGCGAGCCTGCATCAACAAGCTTGGCAGCCTGCTCTTCAACGGCAGCGTGGTAGCCGACCGTACCCGTAGCGAGTTCGTTGACGACTTCATTCGTTTCTGTGGCGACTTCATCAACGAGCTTTTCAACGAGCTTGCCGATGACCATGCCGTTGGTCTTATCGAGAGCCGCAGCATTCGCCTGGAAGGTTACAGAACCCGTATTAGCTTCAAGAGCGCCGGAACGCACAGTGCTGTAGCCCGTACCATAGAACCAGTTCAGGAAATCGACATCGGTATTGTTGCTGACAGTAGTTGCAACCTTCAGAGTCTTCTCACCGGCCTTGCCGTTGAGAGCAACAGCTTTAACGTTCTGAAGTGTGACGGTAACACCATTGCCGCCTGCAACGGTGCCGCTGATCACGCCGTCGGCCGGCTTGTAGCCATCCGTAGCAGCAACCTGAGCAACGTCAATGAGGTAATTCGTGGCGTTGGCGGGCTCAGTCGTGAACGAAGCCTGCTTCGTGACATAGACGATATTCTTGCCGTCGAGCTCATCGCCGTAGACGGATTCAACCGCAGCGGCAACAGCCTTCAAGTCGTCCGTTCCGGCAGCGATGACGCCGGTGTTCGTGGAGCCTTGCTGAACCTGTTCGAACTTGACGCCTTCAATGCTGACGGCGTTCTTGAAGGAGTCGTTAGCATCTGCCGGGGCGACGACCTGCGGTTCATTGCCCTTGATGGCGAGGATGCCGTCCGTAACGGTCACGTTCTGAGCACCGGCGGTAAGGTAGGCCGTAGCAAGCGCACCGCCGTTGACATTGACCGTCGTGTTCTCATCGGCCGTAACGAGGCCGCCAACCTTGTAGGAACCGGCGACGACGTTGAACTTGCCCTGGTCGGTGAGCTTGACGGCGCCAGTGACGGTGCCTTCTGCATCAGCAAATTCTTCGTGGCCGAATACGAGCGTAGCGCCCTTGACGTTGACAGCTTCAACCTTATCCCCGAAGAGCGTGCCGGAGCCGGCGAGCGTCAGACTCTTGGAACCAGAAACTTCGACAGTTTTGGTCTTGGCATCGGCTTCCACATTGGCGAGGACCACGTCATTGGTCGTGTTCAGCGTAGCGACGCCGTCCTTAGAAGCAGCCGTGACGGTCGTAGCCGGGCTCGTCAGACCAGCAGTCGCGGCGGCATCAAACGTCGGGGCATTGCCTTTTTCGTCAGTAGCCGTGACCTTGAGGAACGTCAGATTGCCGATAGCGGTCTTATAGGCCGTCATGTCGGCGAGCTTCATCGTGCCCGTCGTGACGTTGTCGTAGATCTTGCCTTCGTCCTTAACGAGACCGCCAAACGTCGTGGTCGCCGCCGTGCCGTTCGTAAGCGTGGCAACGTTGCCGACCTTCGTGTAGATCGTGCCGTTCGTGTTGTCGAAGACGCTCGTGCCGAGATCGCCATCCGTGAGCGTCACTTCGCCGATGACGACAGTGCCATTGTTCGCGATCTTCGAATATCCGTTGAAGATGTACAGATTGCCGACCGTGAACTTGTCGTTGACTTCAACTTCGCCCTTCGCACCGAGAACGATCTTGTCGAGAGCGAAGTCAGAATTCACCACGACCTTGGCGGTGGTGTTTTCAGTACCAGTACCGACCTTCATATTCTTGAGGGACGTGCCGTTGACGGTGAGGGCACCGCCATTGATGTTCATCGTGCCGTTGACGAAGACGAAGTTGTCGATCGTCGTGGTGTCGGAACCAGACGGAGCCTCGTCGCCGAGACCCTTGGCGAAATTTCCGTTGAGCGCCGTCAAATTGAGCGTGCCGCCCTTATTGAGATTGATCGTACCGATCGTGGATTCGATGCCCTTGGCGGTCGAATCGATCTGACTGTTCACATTGAGTACATCAGCCTTAAGCGTGCCGGCATTGGCGACTTTGCCGCCCTTGACTGTCAGCGTGGAGAACTGAGCAGTGCCCTTTTCGGCGATCGAAATCGTGCCGCCGATTACATTGAAGTAGTCGTGATTAGCGGAAAGCAGAGCGCTTTCAGCGATTTCGACGTTACCGCCGGTCATTGTGACCGAGCCCGTGGAGAAGCTATCGCTGGCGTTCGATTCAGGCTTTTCTACAGTGATATCCTGGCCGTTGAGGGTCTTTTCAGCCATCAGGTAGAGCTTGGCATCCTTCTTGACCGAAATCGTGCCGCTCTTGATCTGAAGATCGCGAGAAAGCATTAGGCCGGTGCCTTCAACATTGACGTTGGCGCCATCGAACGCAAGAGTCTGCGTCTGATTGCCACCTGCGCCGGTAAAGGAACCCGAAGTCATCGTGGCGATGACAGCGTAGTTCTTGTCTGTACCCTTGAGATTGACGGTACCGCCAGCGAAGACCATGTCCTTGACCGGAGTCGACGCATGGTTTTCAGCCGCATCAGGGCCGTCACCGATCCAAACGCGAGCGCCTTCACCAATGTTGATCGTGCCGCCCGTCATCGTGAACGAGGTTTCGCCGCCCACGTGAGCGAAGGTCTGCCAGTTGTTGGCATTGCCCTTGGCTTCAAGATTGATGACGCCACCGGCCATCGTGAAGTCCTGAGCCTGGAGGCCGGTATTCTTCTTTTCAGCGCCTTCTGCCGAGAAGTCCGTCTTGACGTTGATCGTACCGCCCTTGACGGCAACAACGTTCTTATTGTTGTCGGCGACAGCGGCTTCGATATTGCCGCCGAGAATCTGACCTGCCTTGAAGCTGAGATCAGCACCGTCAACGAAAGTGAGCGCATTGCCGACTGCTGTGTTGGTCTGACCAAGTTCGACCTTCGTGGATACCGTCGAGTTGGTCACGCCTTCCTGGACCGTGTAGCCCTCAATGAGGGTGGCATCCGAAGCCATCGCAGCGCCGGCCACGAGAGCGGACACGGCGGCGGCGATCACCGTCTTCACCGCCTTGCCCTGATAGGAAGAAGCCTTTTCGCTCGTCACGACAACGCCGCGTGTGAGCGACTTGGCAACTTTGAATGTACGATTCATTATTCAATTACTCCAAGAGTGTTCTTACATCTCGTCAGCCCGACGTTTGCGGGCTGCGAGGCAGTGCAAACAGCACTCTGAGCAGTCTATGAAGTCGTATGAATACGTATGGGGGGGGGGGGTAACCCTATATTCCGCATTCATTTACTTGGATAATTTCCGACGTGTCTAACGAATAAACATTCGTGGTAGAAACCCTATATTTACTCTTTGTTGTAAATTCACGACGCAGATAAACGCCGTTCGAAAACAAAACCAAGGACCGCAGGCCCACATGTCTTCAGTGTCCCAACGCTTCGGGCAGTACGTAAACAAAATGGTGTTTTCGAAAAGGGCTCCCCGATCCTCAGCATTGAGCGCCTTCAGCATTTAATCGTCCAGACACTGCTCAGCATTATTCAGCGGCACCCCGGCGCAAAGTCGAATTCTCGATAAGGTGATGCATCCCGCAGGCTAATCTGATGCTGACCGCGTATTCGCCAGGATCTGGTCTTGACAAGATACGTTCCCAGCGTTTTCCGGTGACCGAGCAAAAACGCACGGCATAGCTGCCTGGCCGACGATAAAGCGACGGACGACTTCCTTTGCGTATCAGTGCTTCCCGATCAAGCCGGAAAAAACGGGGAGCCTTGACAGCTCAGCTGATCGCATTATTCAGCCGTGAATCGGATTACGTACTCAAACGTCAGCCAGTCCTGCTGCCGCATGCTGCCAGGCTGGGACAGTCATTCAAAAAAAGAAAGTGCCCCAGCAATCAGCTTGAGCCGCAGTCCTTTAGCTTCGCACGGTTTGATTTTCCGGCACGCCTTTGGCATCCACCTGCGCGGTCATCTGAGTACGCAGAGAGAGCTTCCACTCTGCAACTTTCCAGCCGTTTTTGCGGGCAGCGGATTCGAGCACTGCGTCCGGATTGACGCAAACGGTATAGCCCGCGCGTTCAGCGAGCGGCAGATCATTTCTGCTGTCGGTAAAGAAAAGCACATCTTCAAAACCGATGCCGGCTTCGGCGAGCCGTTGAGAAAGTCTCTCGACCTTCCCTTCCTGAAAAGTCGGTATGCCGACAATTTCGCCGGTACAGAAACCGTCCTTAAACGCGAGCTCAATCCCCATCGCATCGGTGAGTCCAAAGAACTTGGCAATGGGCTTCACAATGAAAGCTGCTGAGGCCGAAAGCACACAGGCTGGAATATTGGCCTGCAGTGCGTTCTTCACCCATTTCTTGCCGTCAGGGAAGATAAGCGGCGCAATTTTCTTTTTGGCAAACTCCTGAGCCAATGCATGGAGTTTTTCCTCTGGAATGCTGCGGAACGCTCCGGCATGTTTTCTGCAGAAATCGCGGATGTCCAGTACGCCTTTGGCGTAGCTTTTCACCATATCGCGGTCGTACTGACGCCAGATGGGATCAGTGACGATCTTTTTTTCATAAAGAAATTCCGTCCATAGGATCGTTGCGTCGCACGCGATCAGCGTGTGGTCCAGATCAAAGACCACGAGCTTCGGGGGCCGGGACGTACCCGGAAGCATCAGCGGAAAAGCGGCCATGGCAGTTAATTCAGTTTAAAAGACTTCTAAAGCGGACGGATGAGGGATGGATAGTGAGAGTCATTGTGCAGAATTCATGCCCAATCAGCAAAGCCGATTTTGCCATTCGATCCCAGTGAAGTTGATGCAGGTCTATCTGACGGCAGAATTCATCCTTTTGAAACACACTTTGTGGTTTGTGATGGGCAATGAAAACGGGACGCAGCAGCTGGAAAGCCATTGCGTCCCATTTTTTCTGAAGTCGGCTGACGGTTCTAATCATCAGGCCGAACGAGCTCAATTGAGCGAAATGCGCTCAGCAGCAACGCTGGAAATTACTGATCACCCCAGACTTCGTCGGCGATTTCACGCACCAGGCGAACCTTCGCCCACTGCTCTTCTTCGGTCATGATATTGCCTTCTTCCGTGGAGGAGAAGCCGCACTGGGGCGAGAGGCAAAGCTGATTGAGCGGCACATATTTCGTTGCTTCTTCAATGCGGGCTTTGACGGCGTCCTTGTCTTCAAGTTCAGGGAACTTGCTGGTGATGAGACCAAGCACAACGGTCTGGTTCTTGATGAAGCGGAGCGGCTCGAACGAACCCGAACGGTCGCTGTCGTACTCAAGGAAGAACCCGTCCACATTGCAGTGCGAGAAGAGAATGTCAGCCACGGGTTCGTAGCCGCCTGACGAGAACCAGGTCGAGCGGAAGTTGCCGCGGCAGATATGCATCGTGACGGTGAGATCAGCGGGCTTATTGGCCAGGATCTTGTTGATCACTTCAACGTAGCGTTTGGCCACCCAATCGACGTCAATGCCGCGTGCGGCGTAGGCGCCGCGCTTTTCGACCGAGCAGAATTCTCCCCAGCTCGTGTCGTCAAACTGCAGATAACGGCAGCCGCGTTCATAAAGCGCGAGCATAGCGTCCGTCCACGTCTGCGCAAGATCGTCAAAAAGCGCATCGGGGTGCTCGGCATAAAACGGAATGGGCTTATAGGTCTCACAGCGCACCGCACAGATGAGGTGGAGCATCGAGGGCGACGGGATCGTGTACTTGATGGGGGTGTCGCCGGCAATCGCCTTCAGACGGTCATAGGCTTCCAGGAACGGATGATCCTTGGGGAAACGAATGCGGTCTTCGATCACAACCGTTTCGGCCTTGGGCTGGAAGCCTTCAAAATGCACCGACCAATGCTCGGCCTTCACATGATGCAGACCGGAAAGACCCGCGAGAAAGTCCAAATGCCAGAAGGAGCGGCGGAATTCGCCGTCGGTCACGGCCTTGAGGCCGTTCTTCACTTCCTTTTCAACGAGAT
>ENA-OUQS01002025-OUQS01002025.1-human-metagenome-genome-assembly--contig:-NODE-2025-length-14353-cov-4.121625_pt1 | contig 14353 bp, 10 predicted proteins | sample MGYA00248463_ERZ548848 | MGnify/ENA primary metagenome ERZ548848 (study PRJEB26491, sample SAMN04978192) | human metagenome | host: Homo sapiens | study: EMG produced TPA metagenomics assembly of the... | reverse complement strand
TCTTGAACAGGCTATTGAGTACATCAGGGAACTTCATTTTGAAGACGAGGATATCGAATATCTCAAGAGCAAGGGCATTTTTGACGAGCAGTTTCTTGAGTATTTGAGAAACTTCAAATTCAGCGGTGATGTTTATGCAATTCCCGAGGGAACTCCGATTTTCCCGAACGAGCCTGTTATGACAATCAAAGCGCCTGCAATTGAAGCTCAGCTTGTTGAAACATTCCTTCTCCTCACAATCAATCATCAGACTCTCATTGCGACAAAGGCTAACAGAATTGTCCGTGCCGCCCAGGGCAGAGCCGTACTTGAATTTGGTTCACGCCGTGCTCAGGGTGCAAATGCCGCAGTTGACGGTGCAAGAGCCGCATATATCGGCGGCTGCAAGGGTACAGCCTGCACACTTACAGACGAGCTTTACGGTGTTTCCGCCGGCGGTACAATGGCACATTCATGGGTTCAGATGTTCAACAGCGAGTATGACGCTTTTAAAACCTACTGCGAGATGTATCCCGATAATCCTACTCTCCTTGTTGATACATACAACACATTAAAGAGCGGTGTCCCGAATGCCATTAAGGTGTTCAAGGAGGTTCTTCTTCCGCAGGGCAAGACCAAGTGTGCAATCCGCCTTGATTCTGGCGATATTTCCTATCTTTCAAAGAAAGCAAGAAAAATGCTTGATGACGCAGGTCTTACTGAATGTACAATTACTGCGTCAAACGCTCTTGACGAGTACCTTATTCGTGACCTTATGATGCAGGGTGCTCAGGTTGACACATTCGGTGTCGGTGAAAGACTCATTACTTCATCAAGCTCGCCTGTATTCGGCGGTGTTTATAAGCTTGTTGCTGTTGAAAATGACGGCGGTGAAATTGTGCCGAAAATCAAGGTCAGCGAAAATACAACCAAGATTACAAATCCGCACTTCAAAAAGGTTTATCGCTACTTTGACAAGGACAGCGGCAAGGCTATTGCCGATGAGCTTTGCATTTATGATGAGGTTGTTGACGATTCAAAGCCGAGAACAATTTTCGATCCGAATGCAGTTTGGAAAACAAAAATGCTTGATAACTATACAGCAAAGGAACTCCTTGTGCCAATCTTCAAAAACGGCAAGTGCGTGTATGAGTCACCGTCAATTGAGGAAATCGCAACCTATTGCCGTGAACAGATTGACCTTCTCTGGGACGAGGTTAAGCGTTTTGAAAATCCGCATAACTATTATGTTGACCTCTCAAAGAAGCTTTATGATATCAAGGCTCTTTTGCTCAACATCTATGAAAAGTGATTTTTGTAAATTGCAATGGCAAGTTGAAACATTTTTTGATTAATATATAATACAGAATGCCGAAACTTTCCCGATGGACGATGTGATCAGCGACGGTATTGTTTCAATTGTTGACGCACCCAATATTCAAAAGACTGTTGTTCCATAACAACATTTAAAGTCATTTTTCGTTTTTTAAGACCGTAGTGACGATCGCTTTGTTATATTTTAAAAAATTACACCCTTTCGGAGTTTATCGAAAGGGTGTTTTTATATGTCAAAATGTTGATTTGGTTTTCATTTCAAAAACTCAATTAAGAGCAGGCTTAATATTTTTTGTTGGCGTGATGAAAGCTCTTTGCCTTTAAGATTGCAATCGGTAAATTCTTCGTAGAGCAGTTTCATTATATTTGTCTGCATTTCGTTCAGATTGTTAATGTAGAGTGCGTCCTTTTTTTCTATGCCAACAAGGTAATCAAGCGAAACATTGAACACATTTGCAATTGAAATCAAAACTTCAAGCGGAGGATATTTGATGTTGTTTTCATAATTGCTTATGACAGGCTTGCTTCTGCCGATTCTCCTGCCCAAGCTTTCCTGCGACATATGTCTTGACTCTCTAAGTTCTCGTATTCTTAACCCGAAATCAAACATTCATTTCACCTCAAAAAAAGTTTTTGATAAAAATATTCTAAAGCACTTGCGTTTTGCAAACAAAAACTGTATAATACAATTATTAGCTAAACAAAAACTTTTTAAACTAAAAGTTTACTTTTAGAAAATAGTTTCAGCTTATTTGAGAACGGAAAATATTTTTGAGGAGGAATACTTTGTGAAAAAAATTAGGAGGTTTATAAGTTCACTTCTGTGTCTTACTATAGTGTCGTCAATTATTAGTATTGGCACAATAACAACGAATGCTGCATCGGTAGTTGAAAATGCTATTTCGTGGGCAGTATCAATAGCTAACGATAATTCTCACGGATATAGTCAACAAAGCAGGTGGGGACCAGATTATGATTGCTCATCGTTTGTTATTTCAGCTTTTAGAGCTGCTGGTATTAATACTGGCAGTGCGACTTATACCGGAAATATGAAAAGTCAATTTACAGCGCATGGTTTTCAATGGATACCATGGAGTTCAATTGGTGGAGTGGGAAATTTACAGCGTGGAGATATCTTGCTTAATGAGGTTCAACATACTGAAATTTATTTAGGAAATAATCAAAATGTTGGTGCTCATTCAAATCGAGGATATCCGCAGACTGGCGACCAAACTGGTACGGAAATATCTGTATCTGGGTACTATTATCATCCTTGGAATGGTGTATTAAGATATGCTGGATCAGATGTATGTACATGTTCTACAGATTATGCTGGCGATTATATAGTTAATACTAATAGCCAGCCTCTTAATATGCGTAGTGCACATGGCGGTGGTTCTATAATAACACAAATTCCGAAGGGAACTCAGGTTTATGTTAGTAAATCAGACGGTACATGGGCTCATGTTGAATGGAACGGACATAGCGGATACTGTAGTATGCAGTATCTGAAAAAAATAGAAAATAAAAGTTATGGTTTGCACACATGGGTATCGGATACAGCTATGGGTGATGTACCCTCAAGCTTTTATACTGGTAACAGGTATTACTTATGTTATGAACTGATAGATTTAACTACTGGTAAACCGGTAAATGAAACTAGTAATATAAATTATAAGGCGACAGAAACAATAAAAAGTTCATCTGGTAGTATTTTTGAGTACACATATGACAGAAGTAATAGAAACTGGATTTCATTTGTTTGTAATGCAGAGGATACATATGTTGGTACGGTAACTGTTTCTGGAGATGTTGGGGTATCATCAGGTGTTTCATTTGAGGCATGGGTTAATACAGCACCACAAATTAAAGTTTGGGCATGGGAAGATAATGAAAGTGAAGAAACTAAAACATTAGACATTTCAAAGACAGCCCATTTTAGCTATATGGTAAGAGATAAAAATACTCAGAAAAAAATTGGGGATGTTACAACCTATTGGAATCAAGGTGACGGCTATAAAGTGACAGTTGAAATTTATGATCCAAAGGGTGTTCTGTTGAAAACAAGATCATTCAATAATAACGATTGTTCATGGATAGATATAAAACCGATATCAGTAGGAAACTATAAAATGGTTGTGAAAGTATCCGGTAATTTGACAGGATCTATTGAATATAGTTATTCGATAAAGGAAAAGGAACATTCATATGGAAATTGGAAAATTACTAAGTCAGCTGCCTGTACTTCTCCTGGTACCAAAGAAAGAGTTTGTAAGTATTGTGGATATACAGAAACAGCAGAAATTGCTATAGCTGGTCATACCTTTGGTTCTTGGAAAACTGTTGAAAATGCAACTTGTGTTTCAACCGGTCGAGAAGAAAGATATTGCACAAAATGTAATTATCGAGAATCAAGATTGGTGCAGAAAATTGCTCATAAATATACCACGACAGTAATAGCTCCTACAATAAATTCAGAGGGTTATACTTTGCATAAATGTTCTGTGTGTGGTAATAGTTACAAGGATAACTATACCGATAAATTGAAGCCTGATACTTCAAATATACCACAGATAGTAATAGATAGTAAGTCAGCAAGACCTGGCTCAAAAATTGATGTTAATATTTCATTAAAAAATAATCCAGGTATTGTCGGTATGAATTTGGATATAAAATATGATACATCGGTTTTAAAACTTGTCAGTGTTAAAGACGGTGGAATACTTGGAACTAATGCACATAAACCAGAACTTGTTTCTCCATATACACTTTCGTGGTCTAATGATACATCTACGACTAATTTTAGCTCAAATGGAGTTATTGCAACCCTTACTTTTGAAGTTAAGAATGGCACCAAAGAGGGAGATTATTCTATTAGTGCATACTATGATTATTCTAATATGGATATCTATGATAAAAATTTAAACAAAATTAACTTTACAACGGTTAATGGAAAGATTTCCATATCGGATTACTTATGTGGAGATGTAAATGATGATGGAAAAGTAAATAATCTTGATAGAGTGTATTTAACAAGATATTTAGCAAAATGGAACGATTATCAAAATATCAATCTAAGTGCAGCTGATGTGAATCTTGACGGAAGAGTAAATAATCTTGACAAAGTTATTCTTACGAGATATTTGGCAAAATGGGGAGAGTACCCTTCATTGCCATATAAGTCATAATTTTAATTAGGAGAGAACAAACATATGAAAACAAAAAAATATTTTTTTAAACTTATTTCAATTGTCATTGCTGTAGTTGTAATTGTATCAACATTTGCAGTATCAATTGTTAATGCATTAGAGGAAGGAACTATTGAAATCTCAAAACCTACAGGCAAAGTTGGAGAAACTGTTGATGTTACATTTGCAATAAATAATAATCCTGGTTTAGTTGGAATGGCTCTTAATGTTACTTTTGATGATTCTGTTTTACAGTTAATTACAGTAAATGACGGTGGCATATTAGGTGCAAATGCACATAAGCCGGAGTTAGAAAACCCTTACACACTTTCATGGTCAAATGATACTATGAGGACAAATATTACCGATAATGGCACTATCGTGACGCTATCTTTTTTAATTAAAGAAACAGCTCAAAAAGGTAATAGCTACGAGATAAAAGCAAGTTATGACTATGATAATTATGATATTTATGATGTGGATTCTAATCCTGTCAAATTTAATATTGTTAATGGATATGTAAATGTAATAAATGATATTCCGGAATCTACAACAGCCGAGCCAACAGAAGAACCAACAACAGTTGAGCCAACAGAAGAACCCACAACAGTTGTACCAACAACAGCTGAGCCGACAGAAGAACCTACAACAGTTGCACCAACAACAGCTGAGCCGACAGAAGAACCTACAACAGTTGCACCAACAACAGCCGAGCCGACAGAAGTGCCGACAACTGTAGCACCAACAACGGCCGAGCCGACAGAAGTGCCTACAACGGTTGCACCAACAACAGCTGAGCCAACAGAAGAACCTACAACAACCGAGCCGACAGAAGAACCTATTGCAACAAACCCTGCAACAGTTCCGACTGTTTCACAGCTCTCAACATCAGCTGACAGTACAACGGCAACAGATTCGAGTACGGTGGCTTCTGTAACTTCTGATGTCACAAACACAGAAACAACAATCTCAGCCAATCCATCGGCAAACGGCAAATCTGATTCGACCAATGACGAAGTAAATTCCAATACAAACAATTCACAGAACGGTAATCAAAATGACAACGGTGTTGTAAAAACAGGCGTTCCTTCTATGAGTATGATTGTGCTTGTGATTATGATTTCATCATTAGCTGTTATTTATTTTGTTCGTAAAAGAGTAAAATAAATATTTGACAGATTGATATTACCATCTCCTCAGAAAAAGCAAAAGACCTTTCGACAATTAACAGCTGAAAGGTCTTTCATTTTGTTAATGTAATGGTTTGCACAATCTGTAGGAACGGATATTATCCGTCCGCACGGCGAGCCGCCATTCCCAATTTGTGTAGATAGTTTGTAATGTTAAAAAACATATTATGCCCGAGTGTAGTATTGCAACCGTTCGTACAATGTTACAATTGATTTGTTCAATTTCAAAAAATTACACCCTTTCGGTGAATTCCGAAAGGGGGTTTTTAATACTCAAACTTTTAAATTTTATTTAATCAGCCATCAATTTCTACGAGGGCGAAGCTTTGCGGTGACATTGTTACCTTGCCGTTTGCAAATTCAGCGTTGCCGAGGGAATATACTGTTTTGCCTGTATATTTTGCGTTCATTACTGCACTTTCACCGAGGGGGTTGAAGTACATAACGAGGTTGCCTCTCTTGTATGCAAACGGAATTTTGCCTTCTTCATACATGAATTCAAGCTCGCCATTGCCTTTAAGGTCATCGTACTTGTGACGAAGTGCAATGATGTCTGTTACAACCTTGTAGATGCTGTCGGGATCGTCCTTCTGATTCTCAACAGTCGGAGCGTCCGCACTCTTATCAACTGCAAGATACGGCTCGTCACTTGTTGAGAAACCGAGGTTCTTACCGCTGTTCCACTGCATAGGAGTACGGGAGCCTGTTCTTGAATAACCGCCCTCCTTGCTTACGATGCCTTTCTGATATCTCATACCGATTTCATCACCGTAGTAGAGGAACGGAACACCCGGCATTGTGAAAATGAATGCATTCACAAGCTTGATAGCCTCTTTGTCAAGATATGCTGTAACTCTCGGCATATCGTGGTTGTTTGTCATAAAGCTGATGTAGCCGTTGTCCTTTGTCTTTTCGTAGTTAGGGAGATATTCGTCTGCAAATGCCTTAATATCGCCCTTGCCGTTAGGATTGAAAACAGCCTGATCGCCAAATTCACCGTAGCGGAAAAGTCTGCTGTAGCCGTTGCCGTAGTGGTCAAGATAAAAGTCCATATGGAAACCTGCGTTGTTGATTGCTCTTTCGGGATTGCACCACTCTGCAACCATTGCGGCATTCGGATATTCCGTGTCGAGCATATCACGCACCCCACGCCAGATTTTTGCCGTTGCAATTTTATCGTCATCGTTCTTAACAAGCGAGTCAGCCATGTCAACTCTGAAACCGTCAGCACCCTTGTCAAGCCAGAAACGCATAACATCCTTCATAGCCTCTGCCGTTGCAAGACAATCGGGATGATCACACGGCAACTGCCATTCGGGATGTGTGATTTCGTGGAAACCGTAGTTAAGAGCAGGCTGTGAGCTGAAGTAGTTTACCATATAGTTGCCGTCACGCTCGCAAAGTCCGCACATCATACGGTACTGCGGCGGTGCGTCCCATACGCTCTTTGTAAAAATGTAACGGTTTGAATATTCGCTCTTTGCGGCTTTTTTAGCCTCCAAGAACCATTCGTGCTGGTCTGATGTGTGACCCGGAACGAGGTCAAGCAGAATCTTGATTCCCTTTTTGTGAGCTTCGTCAAAAAGACGAACAAGGTCATCATTTGTGCCGTAACGCTCTGCAACCTTCTTGTAGTTGCGAACATCATAGCCTGCATCCATAAAAGGTGAATCGTAAATCGGGTTGAGCCAGATTGCGTTGCAACCGAGGCTTTTTACATAGTCAAGCTTGCTGATGATACCCTCAATGTCACCGATTCCGTCACCGTTGGTATCACAGAAACTCTGCGGATAAATTTCATAGAAAACAGCGTCATTAAGCCATTTTGGCATAAAAATCATTCCTTTTGCTTTTTATTTTCTGTGGCTGTATCTTACGGCAACATTGTAGCATTAAATTGTTATGTTGGCAACCTTTTTGCATTGCATACGCTATATTCGACAATTATGTGTGAAAAAACAGCCAAATTTTATTCCAGTAATATTTACTTGCAAAAATGCTCCGTCCATCATAATATGTAAACAGATGTATGTGTATCGGAATTTAGGGGAGGGAGTATTTTGACTGTTGACAAACTCGGTGATAATAAACTGCTGATTAAGCTTGATGAATCGGATATGGAAAATTTTGAGCTTGATTTCGGAAAAATGAGCTTTAAAAACGAGGATAATCAAAAGGTGATTATCGGACTTATGCGACTTGCCTGTTGCAGGGCGGGACTTGACACGAACGGTAAAAATGTGAAAATAGAGGCCTTTTCGTTCGGCAATGAATGTTGTATCCTCGTTACGACAAATCCGAAAAAACGAAAATACAGGCTGAAAAAGTCCGACAGCGGTCTGTGCTGGAAAATGGCGAATGCGTCGGATTTTCTGAATGCGGTAGAGGCTTTGTACCGCAGTAATATATGTTGCAGAAAAAGCTCCGCATACGAAATGTCGGGAAATTATTACCTTGTGTTTGATTATTTTTCGTTGCCGAAGCATATGATACGGGTGTTATCAGAATACGGTGAAAGACAAAAACACCGCAATGCAGCGGCAAGGGTGCGTGAAAACGCAAATCTGTTGTGTCATACCGACGCAGTTGCGGTGATAGGAAAGTTTCTTGTGTAAATTGAAAATGGAAAATTGAAAGTTGAAAATTGTTTTGTTTGATAAAAAAACACCCTTTCGGAAATACTCCGAAAGGGTGTTAATCTATGCGTATGTTTAATCTTTTTTCACTTCAATTTCGCCGTGTTCTTCTTCAAAGGACTTAACCCTTTGCTTTATATACTGCTCAATTTCACGATTTGCGGAACGACCTTCATAGTCGGCAACATATCTGAATTTCTGAAAAAGCGTGCGGTTAACTCTCAGAGTGTATCGTAAAATATTATCATCCATAATTGGTACTCCTAAATGTTATTATGACACTATTTTAATGTAATTATTGCGTCAAAACGAAAATGGTGCTATTATGATGTCATAATGGTGTCATAATTTTAGGAGTGTGAAAAAATGAAAATTGCGATAGTAGGCTCAAGAAGTATTACAGTGAATAATTTAGGCGATTATTTACCTGAGAATACAACTGAAATAGTAAGCGGTGGTGCTATTGGTGTTGACAGAAGTGCGAGAGATTACGCTAAGACACATAATATTAAACTAAAAGAATTTTTACCCGAATACGAACGATACGGGCGGTCAGCACCTTTGAAAAGAAATTTGCAAATAATTGATTATGCCGATGAAGTTATTGCATTTTGGGACGGTATGTCACACGGAACACGGTTTGTTATAGAGAATTGCAAAAGAAAAAATGTGCCGATTAAGGTTTATGCTTTGGCAAATAAGTAATGTTGCAAACGAACCGAAAATTTCATATATAAAAAACGGTCGGGCAACATAACTTTGCATTTTGCAAAGCAGCTGCCCGACCGAAATTTTTAATTTTAAATTTACAAAACTATCTTTGCTTGGAAAACGAAAATTCGATTCTGTCGTTATCATAATCAAGCACCATTGTAAGTACTCCGCTGTCATAGCTCAGCTTGTATGCCGTGCCGTTTACCGAGAGGTCAACGGAAGTTCCGTTGAAGGTGTATGTTGAATCGCATGAAATCCCTGCAAGAGTGACGGTGCAGTTGCTGCTGTCTTTAAATTCAAGCCCGAACTGATTCTCGTCAACTCCGAGTTCGCTGTATGAAATTGTTTCGCCGTTTGTCTTTGCTGTTGTCGGCACCCATTTGCCGATGATTTCGGTATTTTTGTTACTTCCGCATCCGCAGAAAATTGACGCGAAAACCATCGCACACAGCACAAGGCACATAACCTTGACTTTCATATAATACACACCCTTGAAATTGTTTGTTTCTGTTCCCTTTTATGCAATATATTTTACCATTTAACTCTTTATTCGTCAAACTTTAAATGTGATAAATTTGAAATTATATGCTACATTTTATTTGCGAATAATTGACAAATCAGTACATAAATGAGATAATAAAAAGGTATATGAACTCGGTTTATCCGAACAATAAATCAAGAGGAGTAATGACTATGGCAAAGGAACTTGCTAAATCCTACAACCCGTCAGAGTTTGAGGACAGAATTTACGACTTCTGGCTGAAAGGCAACTACTTTCACGCAGAGGTTGACAAAGATAAAAAACCCTATACAATCGTAATGCCGCCGCCAAATATCACAGGTCAGCTGCATATGGGTCACGCACTTGACGAAACACTTCAGGACATTCTTATCCGTTGGAGAAGAATGCAGGGCTACAGCGCACTTTGGCTTCCCGGTACAGACCATGCGTCAATCGCTACAGAGGCTAAAATCGTTGAGGCAATGCGTAAAGAGGGTATCACTAAAGAGGATATCGGCAGAGAAGAATTCTTAAAGCGTGCATGGGAATGGAAAAAGGTGTACGGCGGAAGAATCACAAGTCAGCTTAAAAAGCTCGGTTCAAGCTGTGACTGGGAGCGTGAGCGCTTCACAATGGACGAGGGCTGTTCAAAGGCTGTTAAAGAAGTTTTTGTTCGCCTTTATAATGACGGAAAAATTTACCGTGGCAACCGTATGGTAAACTGGTGTCCTCATTGCTGTACATCAATTTCGGATGCCGAGGTTGAATACAAGGAGCAGAACGGTCATTTCTGGCACTTGCTCTATCAGGTTAAGGAAACAGGCGAGTACCTTGAAATCGCAACAACCCGTCCCGAAACAATGCTCGGTGATACTGCTGTTGCCGTCAACAAGGACGATGAGCGTTACAAGCACCTCCACGGCTGTCATGTAATCCTTCCGCTCCTTAACAAGGAAATCCCAATTGTCTGTGATGAACACGCAGATATGGAAAAGGGAACGGGTGTTGTTAAAATTACTCCTGCACACGACCCTAACGACTTTGAAGTCGGTCAGCGCTGCAATCTTCCGATTGTCCGTTGCTTTACATATGACGGTCACCTTACAGGCGCAAAGGATGTTGAAGAATACAATGAGTTAAAGGCAAAGGGACAGCTTGCCGAAAACGAACCCGAGGTTCTCGACTGCGGAAAATACGCAGGTATGACAACAATGGAGGCAAGAGAGGCTATTGTTGCCGACCTTAAAGAAATCGGCGCTCTCAAAGAGGTTGAAGATCTTACTCACGATGTCGGCACTTGCTACCGTTGTCACACAACAATTGAGCCTATGGTTTCAAAGCAGTGGTTTGTAAAAATGGCTCCGCTTGCAAAGCCTGCAATTGATGTTGTCCGCAAGGGCGACACAAAATTCATCCCCGAAAGATTTGAAAAGGTTTACTTCCATTGGATGGAGAACATAAAGGATTGGTGTATTTCCCGTCAGCTTTGGTGGGGACACAGAATCCCTGCATGGTACTGCGATGACTGCGGCGAAGTTATGGTTGCAAAAGACGCACCCGAAAAGTGCTGTAAGTGCGGCAGTACACACATTCATCAGGACGAGGACACTCTCGACACATGGTTCAGTTCGGCACTTTGGCCGTTCTCAACACTCGGCTGGCCCGACAAAACTCCCGAACTTGAGTATTTCTATCCCACAAGCACTCTTGTAACAGGTTATGATATCATCTTCTTCTGGGTTGCAAGAATGATTTTCTCGGCTTGTGAAAATATGGGTTCTGCTCCGTTCAAGACCGTATTTATGCACGGTATTGTAAGAGATGAAAACGGCATAAAGATGTCAAAATCTCTCGGCAACGGTATCGATCCGCTTGAAGTTATTGACAAATACGGTGCAGACGCACTCCGTTTCTTCCTTGCAACAGGCAACACACCCGGTAACGATATGCGTTATTCCGACAAGCGTGTTGAGGCTTGCGCTAACTTTGCAAACAAGCTCTGGAACGCATCCCGTTATGTTCACATGAACATTGATGACCACGATGTTAAGAATGAACTTCCGAAAACTCTCACAACAGAGGACAAGTGGATTGTTTCAACTCTCAACACAGTTGCAAAAGAAGTAAACGAAAATCTTGAGAAGTTTGAACTCGGCATTGCAGTTCAGAAGATTTATGAATTTATCTGGGACTGCTACTGCGACTGGTACATTGAGCTTGTTAAGACAAGACTTTCAAGTGACGGTGAGGACGCTCAGAATGCAAGACAGGTACTCCTCTATGTGCTTGATCAGATTCTCAGACTTCTCCATCCGTTTATGCCGTACATCACAGAAGAAATCTGGCAGACAATTCCTCACGAGGGCGAAACGGTAATGCTCGCAAAGTACCCTGAATACAACGCAGAGCTTGATTATCCCGAGGCAGCGGATGAAATGGAAAAAATTATGTCTGCAATCCGTGCAATCCGTAACCGCCGTGCAGAGATGAATGTTCCGCCGTCAAGAAAAGCAAAGGTTTATGTTGCAACAAAGTTTGCCGACACATTCAGGGACGGTACACAGTTCATTCAGAAGCTTGCATCTGCAAGCGAGGTTGAAGTTGCAGAAAGCTTTGAAATTGAGGGTGCTGTAAATATTGTAACATCAGATGCAAAGATTTACATTCCTATGGACGAACTCGTTGACAGGGAAAAGGAACTTGCAAGACTCAACAAAGAGCTTGAACAGGTTAAAAAGCGTCTTGCACAGAGCGAGGGTAAACTCAACAATCAGGGCTTTGTTGCAAAAGCTCCCGAGGCTGTAATTGAAAAGGTTAAGGGACAGGCCGCAAAGGAAAGGGAACAGATTGCTCTTATCGAGGCCGCAATTGCCGCACTCAAATAATTTGGCAATCCGATAAAACAGAATAAAATTATAATCAAAGGCTGAAAGAGCATAGTTGTTCTTTCAGCCTTTTTATGTTTGTGCAGATAGTCTTAATAGGGCGAGAGTGAGCTTTTTAAATTGAAAGTTGAAAATTAAAAATGGAAAATTATAGTCGGGAAGACAGTTTGCAAAATGCAACGCATTGTTTCCCGACTGTTTTTTGTATATGGAAGTTGTTGTTTATTTGTATGGAAAAACAGATTTTGTAAATACCCTACGGGATTGTGCGAACGGTTGCAATGTTACGCTCGGGCATAATATGTTTTTTCAATAATAATTAAGGGTTGCTTAATACACCTTTGTGTATAGGGTGAAGGAATCCGCTCCCGATTGTTAAAATTATTGTAAAAACAGTCGAATTCCCTTTACTTTTGTTGATAATTATGTTAGTATGTAATAAAAGTTGAGGGAAATGTTTATGGCAAAGAGAATTGACGAAATCAGACAAAAGGTTGAAACCGAAGGCGAGGTTTTCGTCTCGGATTTAAGCAGAATATATAATGTAACCGAAGAAACTATCAGGCGTGATCTTGAAAAGCTGAAGAATGACGGTATCATTACCAGAACTTTCGGCGGAGCTGTTCTTAATACAACTTCTCAGAATGACAGAGTGCATTTCTTTAAACGCAAGGCAATCAACCTTGAGAGCAAAAAGAAAATTGCTAAGCTGCTTGTTGATAAATTTATTGGTGTGAACACGATGATGATTGATAACAGCACAACTGTTCTTGAGGCTGTTAAGCTTTTTAAGGACAATGAAAATCTTACCGCAATTACCTTTTCTGCACAGATTTTTCAGGAACTCGACACTTGTAAAATGAAGCTGGTTTCAACCGGCGGACTTTATGATGAAAAAACCCGTTCTTTCTACGGAAAACCTGCAAAAGAGGCTATGAAAAAGTACAATGTTGACCTTGTTCTCCTCGGATGCAAAGGGCTTGATATGGAAAGAGGCATAACTGATTCTTCCGAAGGTGAGGCTGATTTGAAGTCTGAGATGGCAAGCCGTGCCGAGTGTGTGGTATTACTTGCAGACCATTCAAAATTCAACCATACTGCATTCGTTAATTTTTTGGATTGGGATAGGATTGATTATCTGATTACAGACGAAAAGCCGTCACATGAATGGCTTGAGTTTTGTGAGCAGATGAAAATAAAACTTATGTACTGATTTACCTTGTCCGGTACATAGTTTGAGCCAGTGCTTTTTATAATTTTACCCATTAAAGCTCCTGTTCTTTTTAATCAAAAACAGCAGGAGCTTTTGTGCTGTCAAAGCTTTAGCAGATTTAACAGTTTTGAGAACGCATCGAAAATATTTTTATTATCATTGGATAGCATCGTTAAATCTGAGTTGAATTTTCAAAAAAAGCCCTAAAAACAACTGATTTCAGTAAGATGATTTCAGGAAACCCCTTGTAAAACCGAACCGCCCTCAGACAGTATATATACTGCCGAGGGCGGTTCAGTTTTGCACGGCGGCACGCCGTATCACAAATAAAAAAGTCGGGAACAGAAATTTTGCATTGAAAATCTGCTACCCGACTTTAATTTTTAATTTGTAACTATTTTCTGCCGAGAATGTAATCTGTGGAAACTTTGTACAAATCAGCCAGTTTAATTAAATGCTCAACAGGAATTGACTGAAATCCTCTTTCGTAGCGTGAATAGACCGTCTGCTGAATTCCTAAATATTCGGCAACTTCACTTTGTTTCATATCATGATCTTCTCGCAAATCACGCAGTCTTTTAAAATACATATTATCACCTTGTATAGTATCTATCGGTACTATTGACTTTATCATAAATGGGTGATATAATGATTTTGTAGTACTTAAAAGTACTAAAGCATTTAACTTAAAAGCACGCCGCAGTTTTTCTC
>ENA-OUQS01002012-OUQS01002012.1-human-metagenome-genome-assembly--contig:-NODE-2012-length-14430-cov-3.882713_pt1 | contig 14430 bp, 9 predicted proteins | sample MGYA00248463_ERZ548848 | MGnify/ENA primary metagenome ERZ548848 (study PRJEB26491, sample SAMN04978192) | human metagenome | host: Homo sapiens | study: EMG produced TPA metagenomics assembly of the human... | reverse complement strand
TCCTCAAGGAAGCTGCCAAGCTTGAAGCGCTTGGGGTAAAACCGCGCACCCGCACCTATTTGGAACGCATCATTCGGGATGCCGACGGCCGTGTGAAAGGCGTTCAAGTTCGTGAGGGCTACAGCTTCCCGAAGACCGAATCGGGGAAGGTGAAGTTCATCGCCGCCCGCAGAGCCGTTGTACTCTGCCACGGCGGCTTCGGAGCTGATATCAAATACCGCTCCATTCAGGATCCGAAGCTCACGGAGAAACTCGGCACCACTTGCCAGCCGGGCGCTACCTCTGAAGCCTGGCGCGAGGCTGCCCGCATCGGCTGCCAATTGATTCAAACGGACTGGATCCAGTGCGCGCCTTGGACCTCACCCGTCGAAAAAGGGATGGGCATTGCGCTTTTCTTTGCTCAGGGCGCCGCGGCCATGTTCGGCGTGTGGGTGCAGGATAAGACCGGAGAACGTTTCGTGGATGAACTTGCCAACCGAAAAGTTCGAGCCGATGCCATCATGACGCTCCTCAATGAAGGTATTCACTGCTACGCGGTAGCGGATGCCAAAGGCGTCGAACCGATGGGCATTTCTCGCCCCGGCCTGCTGCAGAAAATGCTCGAACGAGGCTGCGTGAAGCAGTATGAAACGCTCGAAGCGCTCGCCGCCGGTGAAAAAATCAATATTGAGGGTCTTCGAAAGAGTGTCGAGGAATGGAACAGCGCCGTTAAGAGCGGCACAGATGCACATTTCAAACGCTATGTCAATAAGAAGGCCCAGCCAATGGGAACCGGACCTTGGTACGTTTCGACAATGGTGCCTAAAGTTCATCACTGCATGGGCGGGATCTATACGGATATGCAGGCGCGGGCGCTCGATATCTCGACCGATGAACCGATCCCAGGCCTTTTCGCTGCCGGCGAAGCGACGGGCGGCGTGCACGGTGCTGTTCGCCTCGGCTCCTGCGCCGTCACAGACTGCTTGGTCTACGGCCGCATTGCGGGCCGCACAGCGGCTCAAAATGAAAGCTGGATGTGAATAAACAGGGGGCAGCCAACGGCTGAATCGAGTTCGGCCTAAGGGCTTTGAAGGCGGCCCGCACACTGAGCGCGGCCGCCTTTGTGGTCAACGTTCGCCGAGGCGCTTGCAGTCGGCGATGAGTCAGCCGCAGGCGGAGCACGCTTCAATCGGTCAGAGAGCGACGCATCCCTCGGTAGGCTTAGGGCAATGAATAAGCGCGCGACTCACGTTTCGGGCGTTACGCCGCACTCGAACTCCAAATACTGCAGACCCCGTCTGCCGCTCCAAATTCCGCTCCCGAGGAATCCCTTATGCAGCTCACAATCCCTCATACCATTGTCCTCATCTCCCGCCCCGTCCCGCAGGCCGAACCGGCCCCTGAAATAAACGCACAGACGCTTGCGGCTCATTTCTTTGGCGATATCCAAAGGAAAATCGTGAGGCTTGAGGGCGACCTCGGTCTTCGCCTTTTGAAAATCCTCGACTTTAAAGGCGAGGATGCCATTCACAAACGTTTTCGCTTTGCCGCTGCTTCAAGCGAAAATCCCGGTCTGCGCCGTCGGGCGACCTTTGCCGGCTCCCTTACGCGCGCGATTTGGGCAAGTCTTGCTCAAGATATTGACTACCGCACTCGTTTTGCTGTTCTTCACGATCCTCGAGCCGTGAAAGTCCTTTCCAACTGGTCGCTCGCCGCAGCTGTCAAAGGCGATATCACTGCTGCGCAGATGCTCCTGAAAAGTCTTGCGGCGAACGGCTGTGAGCCTGGCATATGGAAAAGCTCATGACTGAAGTGGATCTCTCGGGCAACAAGACCTTTCGTCTCCAGCTCAAACGCCTGCTCTCTAAAGGTCCCTGGGGCAGCCGCTCCTTTACGCTCGACGATGACGTTGAGCGTGATCTTGCGCTCGAAGCGGCCTTTGTTCAAGCATCCAACACCTTGGCGGCAGGCAAAGACCCCCATCCAATCAAAACCGAGGGCGAGGCGGCAAACCAGAAAAACGAGACAAATGAAACAAACGAGACAAAGGAAAGGCTGCTCTCGCCGATTGCTTTCGGTCTCATTGACCGCATGGCATTTCTGACGAGCTTCTTCCAAAACGGAGAGCTGACGGAGACTCTTCAGAAAATGCTCCTCGACGCAGCCGTACTGCCCCTCACCTGCTCCGAAATCGCCGCACTGATACGAGTACTGCCTAAAGACACTCATTTTGATCCGATACTCAACAGCGCTGCCGAGCTTCAGGATCCGGAAATCAACATTGCGCTCTCTGAGCGTCCCCGCCTGCCCAGACTTGCGCTGAAGTATCTGCGCGACGACTGGAGCTATGCCGTGCGGCGCAACCGGCTGGCCAATCCGCAAATGCTTAGAAACGTGGAGCCCATCGATATTAAAAGACAGCTCGATCAAGACCCCACGCTCATCGATGATGCGGCCGAATTCGAGATTGAAGCCGTCGTGTCTGCCGCTCCTCACCTAGTCTCCAGATCCTTTTTCTAGCGGGATACGGGAAAAAATCCAAGCCAATTCTGAATGCATGCTGTGCGCCTGCCCATCCTGAGAAACTGCAGGATTTCAAGGCTTCACGGCACCCAGCAATATGGAATAACCGTTTGCTCACATTTGCGCCTCAGCGCATCGGCTATACTTGCCCGCTATTGCAAAATCGGGTGCGGCCGGCATGCCGCCGCGCCTGGCACCTGCTCCCCGCCTTCGCCGATGTCCGCTGCTCGAAAGTGCGCAGACCCTTCACGACCCAAACGGCCGTGAAATCCTGATAGCCGTGAAGTCCGGGAGCATGAACCCAACTACATCCGGGAGCTGCACCTTCAGGAGCAATGCGGTGCGCCTCCCTTCAAGGAAAGAACGGACGATGGCCCAATTCAACACGGTGCAGGAAGCTCTTGAAGATCTCAAGAACGGCAAGATCATTCTCGTCACCGACGACCCGGATCGCGAGAACGAAGGTGACTTCATCTGCGCGGCGGAATTCGCCACCCCTGAAAATGTCAACTTCATGGCAACGCACGGCAAAGGGCTCATCTGCATGCCCATGTCGGCTGAATATGCCAAGAAACTCGACCTGCACCAGATGGTCGAGAACAATACAGACAATCATTCGACTGCGTTCACGGTCTCCATTGACCATATCGACACGACGACTGGGATTTCTGCCTACGAGCGCTCTGTGACTGCGATGAAGTGCGCGGCTGACGACGCTCGTCCTGAAGACTTCCGTCGTCCTGGTCATATGTTCCCGCTGCTCGCGAAGAAAAACGGCGTGCTTGAGCGCAACGGCCACACCGAAGCAACGGTGGATCTCTGCCGCCTTGCCGGCCTCAAGGAAGTGGGGCTGTGCTGCGAAATCATGCGAGACGACGGCACGATGATGCGCACGCCCGAATTGATTGAGCTTGCCAAGCAGTACAACCTGAAGTTCATTACCATCAAGGATCTTCAGGCCTACCGCAAAATTTACGAGAAGCTCGTCGACCGCGTGGCCGTCGTGAAGATGCCGACGAAGTACGGTGAATTCCGCGCCTACGGCTACGTGAACCGCTTGAACGGCGAGCACCACGTTGCGCTCGTCAAGGGCGAGATCGGCGACGGCAAGGATCTTCTCGTCCGCGTGCATTCCGAATGCTTAACGGGCGACTGCTTTGGGTCGCTGCGCTGCGACTGCGGTCAGCAGTTCGCCGCCGCAATGACTCAGATTGAGAAGGAAGGCCGGGGCATCCTGCTCTATATGCGTCAGGAAGGCCGCGGCATCGGTCTCATCAATAAGCTGCGTGCCTACGAGCTGCAGGAAAAGGGGCTTGATACGCTCGAAGCGAACCTTGCGCTCGGCTTTAAGGGTGACGAACGAGAGTACTTTACCGGCGCGCAGATTCTGCGTGACTTGGGCGTCAAGAGCATGCGTCTGCTCACGAACAATCCCGACAAGGTCTATCAGCTCGAAGAATTCGGCATCGTTATTACCGAGCGTGTGCCCATCCAGATGGACGCCACTGCCTACGACCTCTTCTATCTGAAGACCAAAGCCGACCGCATGGGTCACCTTTTCAAGTATTGATCCCAAACTGCCTCTAGGGTCCCCCTTCCCGGAAAATCGCGAGGACAGGGGCAAACCCAACAGGTTAAAGAGATCTCGGATTTTCTTCGGGATCTCTTTTGTTTTACGAGCGTTGCAGTCTGTCAGTTTATTAGCAGCTGCACGAAGGCCTTCGTCAAGGAATGGTTGGGCAAACGGTTCGCAGCCGTTTCGCTGCGCCGACATGCCATACGGGTCATCATGCACAGTGACTGGGCTAACAGCTTGTTTATAGAGCGGCACGCAACTGCCGCCGCAGCGGCATTGCGCATCTCGTGCTGCAGCTCCTTTTGATCTGGTTCCGATGCAGTTCTCTGAGCTGCTCCCGATCTACTTTTTTCCTTGGCTGAGACGGTCGATCATTCCATCGAGAGGCAATAGAAAGACTCGTTTCAGCTCAGCCCGCAGACTGTTGATGAAGCTGGGTCGATTCTGATGCTGGGCAAACTGCGCTTCTGGAGGAAAAGCTTGCAAGGCGCAAAGAGGCATTTGGGCGCACAGCTCGGCTGCAGCCATTTGCGGCTTGGATCGATTAAAAATTCGTCCAAAGCGCAACCCAAGCCGATGACTCTATTCGGCGGCTCTTTGATCAACACCGCATCTCCCGTGACGGCCTTGCTTATACCAATGACCGTCTAGAAGCGGCAGCGAGCACCACGACTGATATGCGGCAGGAAGACAGCGCAGGCGGGGGCAGCCCATCCACAACAAAGATCAGGAGGGCTTACAGATTACACGGCAAAGACCACAAAAGAAGCGGCCAAACCAATCACCCAATTAGGAGCAGAAGCTTGCTCACGCTTAAAGGGCCGTTAGAAAACACTTTCTCGGAACTCGTCATCAAAGAACAAAATTGATCGGCACCGATACAGGCCGAATCTCTTTTCAAAGAATGGCAATGGTTGCCTGAGCCGCTGATGAAACCCAATTCAGGTCTGAAAAAAGACTGGCAGAGAAGGCAACGCTCGATAACTGAGCAAAAACAGATACACTGTTTTTAACTCGTGATACCGTTTCACACGAGAGCTTAAAAGCATCGGGTTCGTCTTTAGATAAAGATAATTGATGATGACGCGCGTAAACCTATTGCAGACATTTTGTTTAAATATAAACATATTTCGGCGGATCAGAATAGAGTTGATCACCGCTTTCGTTTCCGCCTTTTGTCAGTGGATATTTTTTATTATCCACGGTTGCACTGCAAACAAAAAAAGAGCTACATAGTTTGATGGGTAGTTCCACCAAATATCTTCTGTTGACAATGCGAACGCTTAAATTACGACTTATGATTGGAAATAATATCTTGTAATATATTCACATTATTTTTGAATATTTCTCAAGGAAAACAAAATGTTACTCCACAAATCCCACTTAAGTGATTGTTCCGTCGCACTTCCTTCTTTAGCAAAATTAACACTTTGCGCTACCGCCATTCAAGCGGCCTACTTTTCTTTTCCGGCTTTAGCAGCCGACAATCCTGTCGTCGAGAAAACAGCTTATTCTGACATCATTTCTCCAGATCCTTCCAATCCATCCAATTGGGTCGTTAACAGAGGAACCGATGATCCTGCGAAAGGTCCTGCTTCCATTTCTTGGCGTCATGGTGCCGCCACCTCAACTCTCACCATCGGTGCATCTTCCGGCCAAACGGTCAAAATTCTAGGCGGCGAACCATTAGCAACAGTTCTCTATTACAGGGCAAAGGGTGCCAATTTCACCAATAAAAAAACGGGAGAATTATTCCAAGTCACGAAGCGCAATGGCTTCGGCTTTCTCGCCCGAGAGGGGAAAATGGGCAGCTTCATCAACAACGGCACGATTGAAGGCGGCTTCACAGGGGTGCGTTTCGATCAGACAGCGATAACCACAATTGTCAATAACGGCACGATCATAGGTTCCATCAAGGGCGGTAATGCAGACCGAACATGGCGCAGTGCCGGTATGGAGATCATGGCGCAAAACATCGGTTCTTTGGAAAACAGCGGTAGGATTCAAGGAAACACCGGCCTGTATTTGGAAGATGTTTGGATGAAAGAGATTGTGAATAAGAGCGGCGGCGTTATTGCCGGTACGGGAGCCCTTAGTTACGATAAAGTATGGAATAACAAGCCGGGAGCCGCTAACGCCTCTCCCGGGTCCGGCATTTCATTCGGCTACAACAAGGTTGAGACCATCCGTTTGGAGTCCGGCAGTAAGACCACCAGCCAAAACGCGGCCGGTTTATTCGTGGGTACCCAAGGCAATTTGAGTACTTTGGAATTACAACAAGATGCTGAACTCTCCGGCAATTGGGGCGTGGAGGTCTATCAAGGCAAGATAACAACCGCCAAAATCGACGGTTTGTTAAAAAGCACGGGCGGCTCCGCGTTTTATAACCACGGCACCGTGCAGGATCTGAAAATTACCGATAACGCGACTATCGAAAGCACGGTCGGCATCAACAACACGGGCAAATTCTCCTCGATCGACATTGCCAACGCCGCCACGCTCAACGTTGATTCTGCGGTCGTCGCTAATTCCGGCGCCATCGGTACAGCAGACGACCAAGTGGCTCTGCATATCGGTGCGGACGCCACCCAAGCTAAGGAAGCGCTGAACAATACCGGCGTTATTACTGGCGCGGTCGCCGTTGAAAACGGCGGCACACTGACCAACACGGCCACCGGCATCATCAGCGGCACCATCATCGCCGGCAGCGGTACGAATACGGGCGCTTCCAACCTATTGGCCGTCGACAACCGCGGCATGGTCAACACGAGCGGACAAGCAGCTGACATTCACATTGAAAACGGCGGACAGGTTAAGGTACTCAATTGGGGCGTAGGCGTCACAGGCAACCGGGTGGGCGACGGACAAGGAATTAAAGTTTCCGGAGACAATCTGAACGCCCGGTCGATTAGCGTGGAAAAAGTTCAAATTTCTTCCATCACTGGTTACCAATCCGGAGACATCGACTTCAACAACGCAGTACAAAACGCTTCCGGCCAAGCCTTATCGGGTGTCACTGGAAAACCCACGCAAGACGTTGAGTTCGATGAAACACTCAAACAGCAATACGGCTTGGACGGTTATTACGACCAAGGCAGCGGCTACTTCAAACTGTGGGTGAACGCCGTCAAAGGTGTCGGTGCGCAGTTAGCCGAAACGCTGGCCAACCGCTTGAACCGCCGCGCCATGTTCGTAGAGGCGGCTACTGCCGACGTGTCCCAAACCGGCTATACGCACCGCATGCAGGACAATCAGGAATGGCTCACATTCGTCAAACCCTACACGTCCTACGACAAATTCGACCTCTCGGCTGGCGGCACAGTTAAAGGCCACACCACAGGCATCCTGCTCGGCATCAGCAACATGTACCGAAACGAGCACCTCTTCACCCTGTATCTTGGCTACGAAACCACGGACGACAGTGCGGACTCTCTCGACTTTGACATGAACACGGTCTACGGCGGCGCGAAGTTCGCCCGCGTCTTCTGCACGGCAGGGAACGCGGCGTACTACGGCAAAGCCGAGGCCATGTTGGCTCATACTTCTACAGACGTCACCCGCAGCATCGGCGGACAACAATTCACGGGATCTGCCGACACGCTTTCCTATGGCGGTGCCGTGCATATCGGCATGAACTACTCGTTGGGGAAAAGCAGTGTCTTCACTCCTGAAATCGGTGTTGGATATTCCGGTGGCCGCATGGGTGATTTCGACATCAACGGCAATATCGCCGCCGTGAGTTATGAACACTATGACTCCCACACCTCCAACATCGGTTACGGCGATCTGTCGCTCAAATGGTTCCAAAAGTGGGGCACGACCGTAAACACGCTGTTGGGCGGCGGCACGCGCGTAAATTTCAACCGTGATATGGACGTCTCGTCCAACATCTCTGGTGTCCAGGGCTCGAGCACGGTTAAATTACCTCGTTCCTACCAATGGGTGAACGCTTCTCTCATCTTGGATGTCAACAGCAACCTCGACCTGTCCTTCGGGTATGTGGGTATTTTGGATACCAACGGTTCGTCCCACAACATGACGGCGAAACTCACTTACACGTTCTAATTCGCCTTTCATCTGTACTGATAACACGGGCATCCTGAAGCCCTCCGCGTGGTGCATCCAATCCCGGAAAAAACGCGAGGGCAAAGGCAGACACAACAGGGTAAAGAGATCTCGGATTTTCTTCGGGATCTCTTTTGTTTTACAAGCGTTGCGGTCTGTCAGTTTATTAGCAGCTGCATGAAGGCCTTCGTCAAAGAATTGTTGGGCAAACGGTTCGTCACCTTATCGCTGCGCCGACATGCCATACGCATCATCCAGGCGCAGTGACTGCGGCTAATACCTGCAAAAACAGCTTGCTCATACAGCGGCCAGCATCCTCCGCCGCATCGGCATTGCACATCCAGTGCTGCGGCTCCTTTTTGATCAGGTACCGATGTAATTCTCTCAGCTGCTCCGAATCCACTTTTTCCCTTGGCTGAGACGATCAATCGCTTTGCTTTGTTTTGCCGCAGAGCAAAATTCGCTTGACCATTGCACCAGCGGCATACGACTGCGCCCTTAAGATCGTATGATCAATATCGTATTTCTAAATGGATACGCACTCACCCTCGGAGCTATTTCAATGAGCACCTTCAGCATCATGGGGCCGCACAATACGGATCTGCCGGATCCCTTTGATATTTTCCCAATTGACGATACGGCCGTCTGTTTTATCAAGAATGTTGTTACTACGCCCAACGTTGAAGTGGGCGAATACACGTATTACGAAGACGACGAGAATCCCACGGAGTTTGACCGCAAAAACGTTCTCTACAACCGTCCGGAATTCGGCGACAAGCTCATCATCGGCAAGTTCTGCGCGATCGGTGCGAACACCAAGTTCATCATGGGCGCAGCGAATCACAGCGTATCGACGGTGTCGACCTATCCCTTTAGTCTCTTTGGCGGCAAATGGGCAAAAGCGGCCCGGTCCACTTACGACCTGACGCCGCATAAAGGCAACACCATCATCGGCAATGACGTCTGGATCGGCCGCCGCTCAGTCATTATGCCGGGCGTGAAGATCGGCGACGGCGCCATCATTGCCGCATCTGCGGTGGTGACGAAAGACGTTCCGCCCTACACGGTCGTAGGCGGCAACCCGGCTGAATTTATCCGCCGCCGCTTCAACGACCGCCTGACGGCCATGCTCCTTGAGCTCAAATGGTGGGATTTCAAACCCGACGATCTCATCAAGGTGCTTCCGGTTCTTACAGATCCTGATTTGGAAAAAGTAGAACGGGAAGTTGAGGCGCTCCTCAAGAGCCGCCGCTGATTTTCTGACCGCTCTCAAGACCGGCACTTCGTATACACATTTGAAGCGCCGGTCAACATTTATAAACACGCCTATAACCTGTCGAAGACAGCATCAATTGTCCGTCGCTTGCGCCCGATTGACCGAAATACGCCTTTTCTCCCATTTGCCGTATTTTGGCCGCAGGTTTTTCTGTTAACTTGTAAAACATCGAACGATAGAGGCGCGGACGCGAGGAGCCTCGGGCGAGCCGGCAGGCCGGCAGCGACCCCGAGGGGAGGCAGATTCGCCGAATTCGCCGGCATCCTTAGCCTGGGGGACGGCGGATGGGCCTGCGGGAGATACCCGCCGGACTGTCTGCCTGCAAAATGCACGAAATTGATTGATTTTCGTGAATTTGTGAGCAGTTGCGCTATCTTGACCGGTCAAAGCAGCGTGCACTCTGCCGGCACGTTGTTTTTTGCGCCAGCAGAGATAACGCTCTTTGCTGGCGCTTCTTTTATGAATTTGAGGCTGTCGGCGAGGAGCGCTGAACGTGCAGCAGGACAGGTTGCCCGCTCTTGAGATCGATACTGCGATTTTTCAATCCGTTTCAAGCGCCCGCGGATCTCAGGAGTGACCGCACCGCTTCGCCCCTACAATTCCACCCTGCAACCCCAACTACGCACGGTATTCAGCATGTCTCATCCGACAATTCGCGGCTCATTGGTCGCACTTATCACACCTTTCAATGAAGACGGTTCCGTCAATTTCGACAAGCTCGGCGAACTCATTGACTTTCATCTGGCCAACTGCACCGATGCTCTGGTGATCCTCGGCACAACCGGCGAATCTTCAACGATGTCTCACGAAGAAGACAACGCTGTCTGCGAATACACCGTCAAGCGCGTTGCGGGCCGCATTCCCGTTATTGCCGGATCGGGCTCCAACTCTACGCAGACGATGCTCGAAAAGTCGCTCTCCTATGAACGTCTGGGCGCTGACGGTCTGCTCCTCATTACCCCCTATTACAACAAGACCAACGAAGAAGGGATGTACCTTCACTTCAAGACCGTTGCCGACGCCGTGAAGATTCCCTGCATTCTTTACAACGTGCCCGGCCGCACGGGCTGCTCCATATCAGTGGTCAATGTCGCACGCCTCTCGCAGCACCCCAACATTGTGGGCATCAAGGAAGCGAGCGGCAATATGTCTTATGCCGCCAAGGTCGCAAAGTACCTCTCGGACGATTTCGCCATGTATTCGGGCAACGACGACATGATTGTGCCGCTCCTTTCCATCGGTGCCTCGGGCGTCATTTCGGTGCTGGCCAACATCGCTCCGAAGGAGACGCATCAGATGGTTTTCGATTATCTTGAAGGCCGCACGGACGACGCACGACGCGCACAGATTGAACTTCTCGATGTGATCAACGATCTCTTCATTGAAGTGAATCCGGTTCCTGTCAAGGAAGCCATGAATCTCCTCGGCATGGATGTCGGCGGCTACCGTCTCCCCCTCACGCAAATGACTGAAGCCCACCGCGAAACGCTGCGTTCGTCGCTCGCTGCCGCGGGCTTTCTGAAGTAAGGAACTCTTCGCTATGAGAATCGCTCTCATCGGTATGGGCCGCATGGGCCGCATGATCCGAGACTGCGCCGCAGACCGCGGCATTGAAGTTGCGGCCGAATTCAATACGGCAACGATCGCTCAGCTCGCCCAGTGCGACCGTATGGATGCCGTCATTGATTTTTCCGCTCCGGCGTCGCTTCCGGCACTGGCGGCCTATGTGCAGCGCACCGGAACGCCCCTCGTTTCCGGCACCACCGGCTATTCTGACGAAGAAGCTGCCCGCGTCAATGCGTTGGGCAGCTACGCGCCCGTAGCGGTGAGCGCCAACTTCTCCATCGGCGTTGCGGTCTTAAAGCACCTCGCTGCAGAGGCTGCCGCCCTGCTGCCGGACTTCGACATTGAGATCATCGAAACCCACCACCGCATGAAAAAGGATGCGCCGAGCGGCACGGCGAAGCTCCTTCTTTCAGCCGTCAACCCCGACGGCACCCATCCGACGGTCTTCGGCCGCGAAGGATTCGCACCCCGCACAGCCGGTGAAATCGGTGTCCACGCTGTCCGCGGCGGCACCGTAGCGGGCGTGCATACTGTGTCCTTCTTCGGCGACGAAGAAGAGCTCTCACTCACCCATCGCGCGGAATCCCACCGCATCTTTGCTATTGGAGCGCTTAAAACCGCCGAAAAGCTCAAGGACGCCCCCGTGGGTCTGCACACCCTTGACGAACTGCTTTTCGCTCGCCGCTGAGTGCTGCACTTCAACTTTCTAACACTGGGGATTGAATCACCATGATGAACGCACAGGAAATCATTCACTACATCGCTACAGCTGAAAAGAAGACGCCCGTGAAGATCACGCTTCGTGAGAAAGCCGGCGAAGCCCCGATCAGCTTCGGTTCGGCAAAGGTCTTCGGCGTCGGCGACAAAGTGATTTTCGGCGACTGGAAGGAACTCGGTCCGATTCTTGAAGCCAACCGCGGCAAGATCGACGATATGGTCATCGAAAACGACTGCCGCAACTCCGCCATTCCGCTTCTTGACCTCAAAGGCATCAACGCCCGCATTGAACCCGGTGCGGTGATTCGCGATCAGGTGACGATCGGCGACGGCGCAGTGGTGATGATGGGCGCCATTATCAACATTGGCGCGGTGATCGGCGAAGGCACCATGATCGATATGGGCGTTGTGATGGGCGGCCGCGCCACTGTCGGACGCCGCTGCCACATTGGGGCAGGCACGGTGCTCGCCGGCGTCGTTGAACCCGCTTCCGCGCAGCCCGTCATCATCGATGACGATGTCTTTATCGGCGCCAATGCCGTCGTGATTGAAGGCATCCACGTGGGCGAAGGCGCCGTCGTTGCCGCAGGCAGCGTCGTCATTGAAGATGTTCCGGCCGGTGCTGTTGTGGCAGGCGTGCCTGCGCGCATCATTAAGGCGCATAAGGATGCCGGCACATCCACCAAGACGGCCTTGGAAAGTGCGCTGCGGCAGCTTTAACGGCTCTGCCGGCTGCTTTGGGTATCCGGCTTGAGCGGTGTGCCCCAAACAATTCATCGACGGCCGCATGCAGTGCGGCCGTTTCTTCATAAACGAAAGCGAAAAGTTTTCTGACTTCCAGGCCGGAAAACAGCTGCCTTGAAGCGCTCACACACGACTAGTAACTTCCCCTCAATCCTTTCAATCTGCATCTTAAGACGCCGTTGTTGACAGTGCTTCTTTGGCCGAGACGTTAAGCCTGTTGGTAGGATGAGACCACTCTTCATCGCCGAGCCTGCTCAGAGTACCGCCCGAAAAACTTGTTTGAGCTGTACTGTCATCCGTCTTTGACCGTCGTCAGCAGTGCTTCGCCACTCGATTTTTGTTAAGGACATTGCTCTCATGTTCGAGCGTATTCTTAAATACCGCCGCGATCTCCACCAGATCCCGGAACTTGACTTTGATCTTCCCAAGACCACCGCTTACGTGCGCAGCGTGCTTGAGAAACTGCCCTGCGAAGTCTTTTCGCCCGACGGTCACGCTGTCTGCGCTTGGTTTGATGCCGGCGCTCACGAAGCCGTTGCCTTCCGCTCCGACATGGATGCGCTCCCCATCTGTGAAGTCTCCGGCGTGCCTTTTTCGTCCAGACACCAGGGGCACATGCACGCCTGCGGACATGACGGCCACATGGCCATGGTGCTTGAGCTTGCGCAGTATGTTGCGTCTGTCAAAGACCGCTTAAAGAAGAATGTTCTGCTGGTTTTCCAGCCTGCTGAAGAGACGACGGGCGGCGCTCAGTTCATCTGCCAGTCCGGCGTTTTTGCCCAAAAGAACGTGAAGGCCATTTACGGCTTTCACCTTTGGCCGGATCTGCCGCTCGGACAGCCTGCAACCCGTCCGGGGCCGCTCCTTGCCGCATCGTGCGAAGTCACGGTTGACATTGAAGGCAAAAGCACTCACATCGCCAAAAGCGAAGACGGTGCGGATGCCCTGCTTGCCGCATCCCGCTTTGTCGTGGGCGCAGAAAAGATTCTCGACGATCTTCACGCCGCCGAGGGCCCCTGGTGCACGCTGAAGTTTGGTCTTTTGCAGGCCGGCACGGTGCGCAACGCCATTGCTGCGCATGCACATCTTGAAGGATCGCTGCGCGTTTTCAGCGAGTCGGCCTTCAAGATGGGGCGCGATCGTCTTAATGCGCTGGGCGAACAGATCGCTAAGGATCTCGGCGTTAAAGTCCATGTGGATGCCCCTGAAGGCTATCCGCCGGTCGTCAACGATGAAAAACTCTTTGAAGATGCCAAAAAGCGTCTGCCGAGCCTCGAAATGCTGCCTAAGCCCCTCTTGATTGCCGAAGACTTTGCCTACTACCAGCGGACGCTGCCCGGCCTCTTCATTCTTCTGGGCACCGGCACCGGGATTCCGCTCCATTCCGACCGTTTCAATTTCGATGAAAAAGTGCTTGAAAAAGGCGTTGAAATCTATAAGCACTTCATTGATTTGAAGGACTAAGCCGCGCTTCATTGCTTCTCATTGATCCCTCGGATCCGCAGACCGTCAGCATGGAGTCTCACTCATGCTGACGGTCTTTTTATCCGCCTCACGCCGCTCAAGAGAACCGTTCATGGTCAGACTCCTCGGTCAACGTCATCGATAGGCTGCCGCTCTGACACGCTCGGTGCGGCGCTTTTGCCCTTAAACCCATCTCTTCGCGGACGAGCGATGCACCAATACGGTGCAGACATTTCTAAATCAGCGCATTTAAAAGGGCAATGTCGTCAATGAAGCGTTAATACCTATTGACTTTATCTTAAGAAAAAATCTCAGTTTTGAATTAAACGCCGACAGGCTTCCCTATCCCCAAGGATGCTTTTTAATTCAAGCCGATCATCGAACCCTTGCTTTTTCAGCGATTTCTGGAGAGTCAACAAAAAAATTCAAAAAACTTTCTTCTTTTGGCACGGCTTTGGCTTAGGAAAAACGTAACGGCACCGCGAATCCCTGAACAAGCGGTCCGACCTCGCCAAAGAAA
>ENA-OUQS01001996-OUQS01001996.1-human-metagenome-genome-assembly--contig:-NODE-1996-length-14519-cov-6.661297_pt1 | contig 14519 bp, 17 predicted proteins | sample MGYA00248463_ERZ548848 | MGnify/ENA primary metagenome ERZ548848 (study PRJEB26491, sample SAMN04978192) | human metagenome | host: Homo sapiens | study: EMG produced TPA metagenomics assembly of the... | reverse complement strand
GTTAAGAAAATAGCTTGTTAAGCGTTTCGGCAATAGCCGGAGCGTTATTTTTATATATCACTAAAAAAGAAAGAGGTAGAATTATGAAAAGAAAATCAAAGAAAATACTTGCAGCCGTAATGGGGCTGACGTTGATGTCGGCATTGTCTGTCGGATGTCAAAGACAGTCTGAAAGAGTATCGTACAATATTTCAAAGCAAGCTGATAACTTTAACACAATTAGGCAAATAACCGTTATTAACTGCATTCAGGGCGACGTACTTTTTCAGATGACAGGAAGAATGTCCTTAAATGTGGATACCGCAGAAAATCAGCTTGAAATCATTGTTGAAGATGAAAACGGCGCATATAAAAAGCATTTTATAGGGCTATCAGATAACGTTACTTATACGGTCGAAGATGTTACGGATAATTACGTTGATAATTACCACTATACGCTTAACTTCAATCCGAATATGTGGATTCCGGTAAACTTTGAAACTATTGATTAAGCGCTTTTATGAGCGCTCTTTTCATGCCCTGAGCACGGCATAAAACTGCTTAAATATTTTTTGGAGGTAATGTTATGGAATTTTTAAAAAAGCTTTTAGGCGACGATCTGTATTCGCAGCTTGAAACTAAAATTAACGAGTATAACAGTACTAAAACAGATAAGGAAAAGCAAATAAAACTGGCGGATATAGGCAGCGGTAATTACGTGGAAAAAAATGAATATGAAGCCCTTAACGGTCAGCTTAACGGTAAACAGACTGAACTTGAAACCGCAAACGCTCTTATAGAAGACCTTAAAAAAGGTAATAAGAGTAACGATGACTTACAGAGTAAAATCAGCGAATACGAAGAGCAGGTAGTGGACCTGCGGACGCAGCTTGAAGAAACCAAGCTTAAATCAGCCGTCAAGGTCGCTCTTATGTCTGAAAACGCGGTTGACGTTGATTATCTTACGTTTAAGCTGAACGAAAGCGGCGAAGCTATTGAGCTTGACGAAAACGGGAATATAAAGGGTTGGCAGGATAAAATTTCAAATCTGAAAACTAAGTTTCCGAAAATGTTTGAATCCGGCGATAGCGGAGGGTACAAGATTCTGGGGGATAACAGACTTCCGAACGGAGGCGGAGAAACAGTACTTACCAGAAACGACATACTGAAGAAGCCGTATGCAGAAAGAGCGGCTCTATATTCTGAAAATCCGGACGCATACAACGAAGCTATGAGTAAATAAGAAAGGTAAAGGTGAATCATAATGGCAGCAACAAAATTAGGAGATATTATTAATCCTCAGGTAATGGGGGATATGATTGAGGCGAAAATAACCGCGCTTTGTAAGCTTACTCCTTATGCGAGGGTTGATACTACGCTGCAAGGAACTGCGGGAGATACTAAAACCGTTCCGTCGTGGAATTATGTGGGAGACGCGGAAAACTTCGATCCGGAATTAGGCGAGGAAATGCAGACCTCTAAACTGACCGCTTCAAGCACAACGTTTACAATTAAATGCGCCGGAAAGTCTATTTCAATATATCAGACTGCGATTAACAGCGGTCTTGGCAATCCAATAGGCCAGGCTGAAACTCAGTTGTCTAAATCAATAGTCGGTAAGGTCGATAACGACGTTCTTGACGCGGCGTATACCGGCACTAATATATACGCGGCGTCAACGCTTGCGGCGGTATCCTATGACGGTATAGTGGACGCCAATGCAAAATTCGAGGACGAAGAGGATGGAATAGAAAAGGTAATGTTTATAAATCCCGCGCAGGAAGCTACTCTTCTTAAAGATGACGATTTCCTTTCTGCCGATAAATTTACCGGAGGCGTTGCCGTTAACGGAGCGATAGGCAAGATTGCGGGCTGCTGGATTAAGAAGTCTAAAAAGGTTAAACTTATACAGTTTGAAAAAGCTTCCGACGGAACGATAACCATTATAGCAGAAGACGGTACGGAATCTTCGACGGCTAAAAAGCTTTCGTCTGTTCAGCCGTATTGCTCTTCCGTACTTTCAGTAGGAGATAAGGTAAATACGGTTGCGGCGGCTTCGCAGTATTATCTTTGCCCTATTATTAAGCTTCAGCCTGATGACGCTGAAACAGAATATACCGAAGAGGAACTTCCGGCGCTTACTATTTTCTTGAAAAAGGATACTCAGGTAGATCATGAATGGTTCCCGAAAAAGCAGCGTCACGATATTACTGCCGCTAAATATTACGGAGTTGCGCTCACAAACGATTCGAAGATAGTTCTTGCTAAGTTTAAAAAGTAAAGGAGAGTAGTCTGATGATCATTTCTGCTGAAGAAGTCCGCAATTATGTCGATTCAGACGAACCCGCTTCCATGCTCGAGGCTAAGCTTCGAGCTTTGGAATCGTTAATAAGAAGATTTACAAACAACAATTTTCAGGTAAGAGCAATTAGATCGCGGTCGGCAATAATGGACGGGAAAATACTAAAACCTCCGCCGTATTTAAAACAGGGCGATACTGTGCAGATTTCTGAAAGCCTGCTTAATAACGGGGTATATGCGGTTACGGAACTGGACGAGGACGGAATGACAGTTGACGGAGAACTTAAGAGCTGCGTTAAAAATCTTATAACAAAAGTGGAATACCCCGAAGATATAGTTATGGGCGTAATCAATATGCTTAAATGGGATTTAAATAATCGGGATAAGGTAGGAGTGCAGTCTGAAACTCTCAGCCGTCACTCTGTTACGTATTTCAATATGGATCGTGACAATTCATTAATCGGATATCCGAAAAGCCTTACAGATTTTTTGATTCCTTACATGAAAGCGAGGTTTTAGGGTGAAAAGTATTGGAGGAAACATTACAGCCGAACTACAGCTATATACGTCCGCAAGTAATGCAATCGGTGAGGCTGTAAAAACGTGGGGAACAGTTCGGTCACTAAATGGGTGGCTGGACCTTTCCGACGGTAATGCAAAATACAATGTTTACAATACGAAGATACAAGAGTCAACCCACGTTTTTATATCCGATTACACTGCTATCGGCAGTCATATCAGCGCGGAGAACTGCCGTTTATTGATAAATAGCAAGGTGTATGACGTTGTGTTTATTGATAACCCTATGGAATTAAACCGGCAGTTAGAATTTTATCTGAAATATACGGGAGGTCAGTAAATGAGCGTGGAATTTACCGATAACGCCGTTAAGGTTAAAGCGGCGATGAACGACGCGCTCAACAGGTGGTTATATGAATCGGCGGCTGAGCTTGAATCTCAGGTTAAACAAAATACCGCGGTTGACACGGGGCAGTTAAAGGGGTCGTGGGATTTTTCAGTCGATGAATCAAGGGGGGAGGCTGTTATAGGAAGTCCTCTTGAGAATTCTATTTGGGAAGAATTCGGTACCGGCGAATACGCAATGAACGGAGACGGCAGAAAAGGCGGGTGGTATTATGTTGATTCGAAAGGAAAGGGGCATTTTACAAAAGGTAAGAAACCAAGACGCGCGCTTCATAAGGCGTTTCACGCAAAAAAAGCGTTAATAATCCGAAAAGCCGAAGAGATATTAAAATCAGAGGTGGGAAAATGACAATAAACGGATTGAAATATATAGCCGCACAGCTTGATTCAGCTAAAATACCTTATTGCTTTGAGGAATGGTCTAAGGAACTGCAATACCCTTATTTTGTAGGCGAATATACTGAAACCGAGCCGCTTAATGAAGACGGCGAGTGCGAAAGCGTATTTATTCTGACCGGCACAACAAGAGACGCCTGGTTAAGTCTTGAGGTCGAGAAAGAAAAAATAAGAAATCTTTTCCCGGAGGTCGGCGTAACGGCAATACTCGAAAATAAAGCGGGTATTGCCGTTTGCTATTGTTCTTCCATGCCGATTCCCACCGGGGTTGACGAACTTAAACGAATACAGATAAATCTTAAAGTAAAAGAATGGAGAGTAAAGTAATATGGCAAAAGAATTTTTATCGTCAGGTATAACAGAAAAAACACCCGGCAATACATTATTCGGGGCTGGAACAATTCACAAAGGGCTTGCTTACGGCACATATTATGTGCGTACGCAAGATACGGAAAAGCAGTCGGGCAAAACGTATTATGAACAAAAGGGCGGAAGTCAGGGGAGCGTTTCATATGAAGAAACTACAGATGAATCGCTTATTCCCGGTAAGCCTTATTATGAAAAGTATACCGGCTGGAACGGGATTCAAACAATTATAGGCGCGACCAGCGGAGGAACTAAGCTTACAATAAAACCGGAATTCAGCGACATTGAGGTTGACGGGGCGACAGTAAAGGTTAAGGGGCTGGCCGTAAAGACGGGAGAAACGGCGACTATTGAAACAAATATAATAGAGGCAACCCCTGATATTTTAAAGTCAATGGTTGTCGGAAAAATAAATACGTCTAATGAAATTCTCTCGTACACAGAAATCATATCTAACTCTAAAATAAGCGAGGGAGATTATATCAAAAATTTGGGTTATGTGGGACGGACGCTTGATGGAAGGGCGGTAATAGTTATTTTTGAAAACGCTCTTTGCACAAGCGGACTGGAAACAGAGGGCAAAAACAAAGAAAGCAGCGTTCTAAAGGCTACGTTTGAATGCTATGCAAATCTTTCGGAAGATCCGACGGCTCTTCCTTACCATATATATTATCCCGGCGGATCTATATAATAAATCGTAAGTTAAAATAAGAAAGAGGTAATAAAATGTCAGAAAAAAATTTTGAATTAAGAAAACTACGAACAAAAGACCTTTTTCCGATGATGAAGATTCTATCTAAAATCGGTATCGGAGAATTTAAAAAATGCTTTGAACTCGACGACATTAAAAACGTGGTAGGCAGAGAAGCGGATTTAGGGGCGATCGGTATCGGCGTTCTACTCGACGCGGCCGATGTACTTCTGAAAAATATAGGCTCATGCGAAAAAGAAATATATAGCTTTCTTGCAGACTTAAGCGGCTTGAGCGTTAAAGATATTCAGGAGCTTGATATGGCCGTATTTGCAGAAATGATTGTCGAGCTAATTATGAGAGACGAATTCAAAGATTTTTTTTCGGTTGTATCGAAATTGATAACCAAGGCGAAATAAAATTAATTGATTCGATGTTTTCAAGGTACGGAAATGCGGAAACGCTTCTTGACGGTTACATATCGACAGGGCGTTTCTGTATGTTCCTTAAAGAATTTGAAAATTTATGCACAGAAGAGCGTGCTTGGGATGTGTGGAAGCATAAAATAAACGGTAAATCGTTCGCTGAGTTTTACAGTCAGATTAAAAAGGATGAAAAGCCGGAAGCGAACGCCGAAGAAATCAACAGGGAAGATGTGAAAAGTACTGTTTGTCAGAGCTTAGACATCTTATCGGGGTTTAATCCGTATGAGGAGGTGAGTTAATGGAGCTTTTTAGACTGTTTGGAAAAATAGCGGTGGATAATTCAGAAGCTAATAGAGCGATTGAGGATACAACTAAAAAGTCAAAAGGAATCGGTGACGGCTTCAAAGAAAGCAAAATTTCGATTGGGAAAAGTCTTAATGAAATTGCTGCTGAAAGCGGGAAAAATATAAACGAACTAAAATCTGATATCATGAAACTTGCGAGTGAATACAAAAAGCAAGGAATGGATGCCAGTACGGCAACAAAAAAAGCGTATGCCGATTTTGGCTATACGGCAAAGCAAACACATAAAAATGTTGAAGCCGAGGTTAAAGATACTGTTGAGAAAATAGACGAAGCATTAGGCGAATCATCAAAAACCTTTAACGACACTTCACAAAAAGTAGCGGATACTCTTAGTGATACAGCAGGAAAAGCTGAACATTCCGAAAGCCGCATGACTTCCGCATTTAAAAAAATCGGCGCGGCGGTTGCCACTTATCTTGCCGCTGACAAAATAAAAGAGTTCGGTCAAGCGTGCGTGGATATGTCTGCGGAGGTATCGGCAGAACAGTCGGCATTCGAGCAAATAATGGGTGATTATTCCGATACGGCGCAGGAAAAGGTAAACGAAATCGCCGACGCTACAGGGATGGTGAATACCCGTCTCACGCCGTACATGACTTCAATGACGGCTAAATTTAAAGGTTTGGGCTATGACATAGGGGACGCTACGGACTATGCGAAGCAGGGGCTTAATATTGCAGCCGACGCGGCCGCATTTTGGGATAAATCCTTAGACGATTCCATGTCCGCGCTTAACAGCTTTGTTAACGGCTCATATGAAGGCGGCGAGGCTATAGGGCTGTTTGCCAATGATACGCAGATGGCCGCGTATGCTGTTAAAGAAGGGCTGGTAAGCGAAGCGAAGGAATGGTCTAAGCTTGAAGAGAAAATAAAGCAGGCCACAAGGCTTGAATATGCCGAGAAAATGCAGAAGGCTTCCGGAGCGGTAGGACAGGCGGCTAAGGAATCAAAGCAATACGCAAACGTACAGGCCAATTTAAATGAAAAATGGAGGCAGTTCAAAGCGCAGATAGGGGAGCCCATTCTACAGAATATTGTACTGCCTGCTATGGATAAGCTAAGCGGTTTCATTACAAATAAGCTTTCACCCGGATTTGATAATCTGAAAAAGAAAGTCGCTGAAAATAAAGACCGGCTTATAGCTTTGAAAGATAGGTTTGTTGATTGCGGAAAGTATCTTATAAATACCTTTTCGCCAGCATTTTCCAGTTTGAAAAAGTTATTTATTACGGTTAAGGACGCGATAAAGCCGATAATTGAAAGGTTTTTAGACTTTTCGGAATCGGGAGAATCCGCGACTAAATCTACAAATTTGTTAAAAGAATCTGTGGAATTCGTTTCTGAGGCTATTAAAACTGCCAGCGATATTGTGTCGGATTTTATAAAATGGCTATCCGGCGGAAGCGCAGAGGCGGAGGCATTTAAAAGCTTTATAATCGGCGTTTCTACTGCATTTGTAACCTATAAAGGCGTTATGCTTGCTACTAATACGGTAATGGATAAAGGCAAAAAGGCAGTAGACGCTTATAGAAAAGCGCAGCAATTATTAAATACGACAAACCCTTTTGGATGGGCGGTAATCGCTATTTCCACTCTTGTAGGTTTAGAAACCAGTCTACGTAAATTACCTACTCCAACTGAAAAAATAGTTGCTGAGTTTTCAAAGCTTTCAGAGGAAGAGCAGGCTTTGGTTGACGAAACAAAGGAACTTAAAGCTCGTTACGAAGATTTGTCGGAAGCTTTTGATTCAGCTATGGGCGATAACCAAGCCGAATTTGATTACTATAAAGACCTTTCAGAGGAACTGGATAACATAGTTGACAAAAACGGAAAAATCAAGGAAGGGTACGAAGACAGAGCGGCAGTTATAACAGGCGAGTTATCTGAAGCCCTCGGAATAGAGATTGAAACCACAGACGGCGTTATCCAAAAATACACAGAGCTACATGACAATATCGAAAAGGTCATTGCAATTAAGGAAGCGGAAGCGGCGCTTGATTCAGGAAGAGAATCCTATATGGAAGCCCAACAAGAGTTAAATTCGGCATATGAGACAATGATAGATAACGAATTGAAGCTTCAGGAAGTAACTGGTCAATTGATAGCGGTAGAATCGGCGAAAAAAGATTTGACGCGGATGTCAAGTGATGAAATACGGCGCGCATACGGAGAATCAGCGGATTATGCTTCTGTAACCGCCGATCTTGACGCAAAAATCAAAGGGCTTACTGAAAAGCAGGGGAAATATACGAGCGCACTGAATGATAGCGAGGACGCTTATTCAGGGCTAAAAAGTACTGTCGATAATTATAAAGGGCTACAATCTGCCGCCGCAAGAGGCGAAGTAGATGAGGTAAACAAAGCTCTTGACGACTTGTATCAGGGATTCATCACTTGCGAAACAGGAACTGAACGAAGCTTACAAAATCAGCTTGATAACTACAAAAATTACTATGAAAAGCTTAAAACGGCGCAGGACAAAGGAAATAAAAATGTTACAGACAGCATGGTTAAGGACGCCAAAGAAAGGTATACCAGGGCAGAAACTGAATATGACAAATTTATTACAATGTCCGGCGAAAAAGGGAGCAAGTCCGGCTGGAAATTTGCGGCCAGTTTAAAGGAAATGGCGGCTGAAACAGAAAAAAGCGGTAAGGAATTAGCTCAATCCGGGTTAAACGGAGTAAAATCAGTTGACTTTGGTCCGGCGGGAACAGAAGCGGGCAATCAATTCGGACTTAGTCTGAAAAATGTTTTTAATGATACCGTAGGCTCAATAATGGAAAAAATAAACAGTATTAACATTTCGAATATACCGGGGGCTGTAAAATTAAATGTTAATATACCTAAATTTACTACGCTTGCTACGGGCGGAATAGTAGACCGAGCGACTATTGCACAAATAGGAGAGGACGGTCCCGAAGCGGTTGTTCCGCTGAAAAACAACACAGAATGGATTGATCGTGTTGCACATAAAGTAGCTGAAGCTATGGGTAACGGCGGTACGACAGTAAATTATATCTTTGAAAACGTAAGCATAAACAGCGATGAAGATATAGAAGAGTATGCATATAAGCTTGAGGCAATGCGGCAGAAAGCCGCTTTAGCTATAGGAGGCGTTTAATATTGAGTTATTTTATATTTAAAGGCGTTGACAGCCGTACTTTAGGCGTAACTTCAAAATCTGCAATCCCTCCGATTGCAGAGCGCGCTTTTAAAACCACGGAAATACCGGGCAGAGCGGAGCCTCTGAACAGGCTTGACGTTATGCGTAAAAACATAACGCTGCCTATTACGTTGAGCATTGTTGATATGAGTAAGCTTTCAGAAATAAACGCGTGGCTTCAAGGCAAAGGGGATTTAATTTTAAGCGACGATTTATCCAAAAAATATCGCGCGTATATTAATCAGGCAATATCGCCCGCCCGTTTATTAAAGCTTTATGGCAGCATACCGATTATATTTACAGTTGAGCCTTTCCGATATTCCGTCACAAACCCGTTTGTATCAACGCCTATGGGAATGGACGACGATACGCTTACAGGCTCGATGACGATAATAAACAACGGTACCGCTGAAAGCGAGCCTAAATGGTATTTCAGCTTTGCGGGAAAGCTCAGGGTTACGGTCAACGGCAGCGAAAACCCTCTTGTTATTACAACGCCCGGAGAATATACCGGTGAATATGAGGCCGACGTTTCAGGCGGTACGGCTAAGTATTACTACGATTACAAGCAGCAGAATATCTATGTTGACGTTTCGTCAAGGCTTGCGTATATGTTTTCAGGCAGTAAAAAACTTGTGGTAGTAAACCAGACTGCGGGAATATTCCCCGCGCTGAAACCCGGAGAGAACAGCATAGTCGTTGAGCTGGTCCAGGAGGAGTGGGAGCACGACGGAAGAATATACAAGTCTCATAACCAAAAGCTCCAGTATTTGGGTTACAACAAAAATGAGAGGTGGTATTGATGTATGACTACATAAGCGTGTTTGCGCCCGATGAAACCGATTTTTCTCACAACGGCTTGCGTATACTTGTGCCTACCTCTTGTGAGATTACAGAGGTTTTAAACGGCGAATACTCATTAACAATAACACACCCGCACGATGAGTGGGGTAACTGGAAATATATCCGAGAAAACTATATTATAAAGGCGCAGGGACAGCTTTTCAGAATATACCGGAAATCGCTTTCAATGTCGGCGGACGGAAATTACGAGGTCAAAGCGGACGCTATGCACATCTTCTACGACCTTAATTATTACTTTATCCGTGACACCCGCCCTATGATGCAGACAGGCAGTGACGCACTCAACTGGATTGTTACTCACACATATACCGACAGAGGAAGCAGTACGGCGGAACAGCCTGCCGAACGCTTTCTGTTTTCAACGGACATAAAGCCCTCCGGAGAGTTTCCGTCCGCCGACGATTTAAAAACGGCTTATTATGAAAAAATGTCGGTTACCAAAGCGTTGATCGGAGCGGATAACTGCTTTATAACCGTTTGGGGCGGAGAGCTTTTAAGGGATAACTTCAATGTTGTAATTAACAGGCGGAGGGGCGAGGATAACGCCTTTTCCATACGATACGGCTTTGACATGACGGAAATTCAACAGGAGGTCGATTATTCGAATTACTGTTCCACAATCTACTACGAAGCGACTATTTATAACGAAAGCATTGTGAACAATGAAAAACAGAGGAATGAAACGGTACTGACGGGTACGGCTTCGCTTAATACTCTTGATATGGCTGTCCTTCCAGTTCCGCCTATGCAGTTTTACAGCTTTGAAATCAATATTAAAGATATAAAGCGCATTGTTAAAGGTACTGTAAAAAAAATAACCGATCTTCCGGTTGAAGGCAACAGCATGGGCGATATTTATTATGTTGAAAAACTCGCAGACGGCACAGGCGCATATTATGTGTGGGCAAACACATCGCTTTCAGAATCGCCCCAGTGGACATTAAGCGAAATTCCTACGATAGCGGAAATGAAAACCGCCTGCGAGGAACGCGCAAAGGAATATATGCTCATCAACTGCCAGCCGAGTATAAATTACCGAGTAAGCTTTGCCGACCTTAAAAACTATGATTTATATAAAAGCTTTATAGGCTTGCAGGAATGTAATTTAGGAGATATAGGGACGGTTTATCATGAGCTGTTAGGAATAAACACAACGCAGCAGATCGTCAAGAAAACAATCGACGGCATAACGGGCGAAGCTATCGGTATAGAGCTTGGCTCTCTGCGTAAGTCCTTTACCAGCGACGGCAGAATAAACGGCGGTATAAATTCAGTACAGTCCGAGCTGATAAAAAATGAAATAGCCGCTGAAAACACATGGGAGAATCTCGGTAATTTAGGCTATGAAATGCAGGACTTAAACCTTTCATGGACTGAGCTGACGGGAAATCCAATTGTAGGAGGCGTTGACTAATGCCGCTTGTTAATATACCGGCTAATCGAAACGTAGGAGCTTGTGTCGGAGACATAAACGCCAACTTTAAATACCTTGACCGAGAAAGCAAGGATAAAAGCGGAGAATATACGCAAGATACTCAAGCAAAGGTCTGGGTGATACTTCACAGCTTAAACAAAAAGCCGTCGGTTACAGTCATAGACGATACCGGGGCGGTTGTTCTCTGCGATATAGAGTATACGAATGAAAATACCGTCACCCTTAGGTTTTCCGAGCCTACGGCGGGAACGGTTTATTTAAATTAACGCTTGACATATTTTATGAAAAATTGTATAATAATAAAAAAGGGCATACCGATAGACGGTCGCTCCCATAATGCTGAGTTATAAAAATAACCGCCTATGTGAGAGTATGGCGGTTATTTCCTTTTATTATGAAACACAGTATAAATTAACGCTGTATATGTAGTCAGAAAGGCTGCAAACTGAAGCAGTTCGCTCCATGACACATAATTCATAATTATCACTCCCTTCCGGGAGCAGGATTGACCGCCTACCGTTTCAGGTATGCCTTGATACAAATTATACAATATTATGTCATAAAAGTCAATATTTTACAAAGCGTTCCGTAAGGGGCGCATTTTTTATGTCCAAATTTAAGAAAAGAGGTTTTATTATGAGTGTAAAAGCAAAAACTGGAATTGATTTATGTAACAATCAGCTGCTGAACGCGGTACTGGAAAACAAAGCAATGTCGTCCGCTCCGGATTCTCCCGTTGCGGGAAGCTTTTTCTGGGACACAACGAACAACTGCCTTAAAATTTACAACGGCTCCGACTGGATAAATTACAACCCGCTTGACGCCTTTGAATTTTCAAGTACTTCAAGCGGAGTTTTAACCGTATTGAAAAAGAAAAACAGCAGCCTTTCGCCATCTGTTCAGAGTATTAAAGTAATTGACCCGAATGCGTTTGAAGAGGCGGGAGCGGCCGCCCAGGCTTACGCAAGCGCAAGATCGTATACGGACGCAAAGGTTTCCGCACTGCTTGGCGGCGCGCCGTCGGAGGCTCTCGACACCATATTCGAGCTTGCGCAGGCGGTGGAGGATAACAAGGACCTTATAGAAAGCCTACAGTCTCTTGTTACAAACGGAGTACACAAGGCTAAAATACTATGCCCTGCTCTTACGCCTGCAAGCGGCGTATGTACTTGGGCGTGCAATCACGGTTTATCGCTTGCTGGAAACGATACCGCCGTACTATGCGACGTGTATACGTCAAGCGGTGAAAAGGTGATGTGCGATATCACGATAAACAGCAGATCAAACGTAATAATCAAAATATCAAGCGACACTACAATAACGGCAGGCTCTTATTACGCTGTCGTCGTAGGATAAGGAGGAGCTTATGAAAAATCTTTCCCCGATAAATGAAAGCAAAGACGCTGTAACCAAGGAGTATGTTGATAACAAGAACTTTGCCGGCAGTACAACGCCGGGCGGGGCGGCTGCAAGCGCAGAAAAACTTACAAAAAGCGTAGGCTCACCGACAGTTCCGATTTATCTTGATAATGGCGTGCCTATGGTAAGCAAGTATACTTTAGGCAGTATGGCGGCTAAGAATGCAGATGATTATTCCAAGGCAAATCATACCCATGATTATCTGCCTCTAAGCGGCGGAACTATGAATCCTGATTCGGAGATAGTCATACCCTACGGAGCGACGGGAAGAGCCGCGGGACTCGGAAGAAACGGAATGAGGGTATATACCACAAGCAACGGGTCTCCTTGGGCTTCGGGAGTGAGCTTTTATAAGACCGATAAGGAAACCTCGCTTGGAGCAATAGGAGCATACGGACGCACCGACACCCTGGAGTATTACTATATAGGCAGTTATCAGAATCCGGCGGTAAAGATAACGCCCGACGGAAAAATAACTACGGCGGCAAGCGGAAATCTGCTGTATTCCGGCGCTATATCTATAGCGGGAGGATCCGTTACAATACAGGATCTTGCCAGCTATTCGGTAGTACTTCTACAGACATACGGCGTCGGAGCCAATGGACTGAGCTGCGGTATAACAACTCTTATCCCGATAGCCTACATAAGCAAGGGGAACAGTATTCGGCTTTACGGAGGAATCCCTTCCTCTTCGTATATTACATCAAGCGGTCCGCAGGCCGCTAAGGATATGGGAGGCTATATAACGGCTTCTATGACTTCCGATTCCCCATCAATCCTTACGCTTGAGCAGTCGGTTGGAATTATAGGAAATATACAGATATATTCAATTATTTAAAGGAGGATTTTTTATGCAGATCAGAAAAGATGAAAACGGAAACATAATACAGGTAGCAAGCATGGGAGGCATACCGGACGGTACGGAGCTTGATTTATCTGATTACCGGATGGACGAAAACGGCAATCTTTTACTTGATACCGAAAAGATTCAGGCAAAGCAGAACGCCGAGAGAGCAGAGGAAATTAAGATAAGGCTTGAAGAGATTGACGGCGAATCAGTCAGACCGCTGAGAGCCGCCGTTACCGGAACAGCCGACGATTACGATGTTAAAAAGCTTAAAGAGCTTGAAGCGGAGGCGGAGGAATTAAGAGAGGAATTAAGGGGGCTAATCTAATGAACGATAAGATAAAATACATACTTTCCGTTATCGGAGGGTTTATAGCGACGGCCACAAAGCAATACGGGCTTATACTTCTTTTTGTGGTGATAGGAATAGTATTCGATTTTGTTACGGGACTGGTCAAAAGCAAAATAACGGGCGTTCCCTGGTCAAGTAAAAGAGGCTTTATCGGCTTCTGGAAAAAGATATCGCTTCTCGCGGCGTTGTTTTTCGGGGTATTTCTGGACTACTTCATACCCATGTCTCTTGAAAAAATAGTATCTGTCGAAGTACCCTTTGCTTTGCCCTTCGGTTTAATCATCGGAAGCTACATAGTGCTTAACGAATGCATATCTATATGCGAGAATCTCTACGAATGCAACCCGGATATTATTCCGAAATGGATAGCTAATTTATTAAAGAACGCTAAAGGGAAAATAAATGAGGATAAAAACGGCCAAGACGGTTGACACATACGGTTAATTGTTGTATAATAATAAAAAAGGGGCATACCGATAGACGGTCGCTCCCTCATGAATGATTAAATAAACCGTTCAGTTGGTGGCTGGGGCGGTTTATTTCTTTATGTTCTTAATTACATTATCTAATGCAACAAGAAGCACGATAGCCAGAACTATGTAACATAATTCCATGTCTATCACCTCCTTGCCTGCTTATTTCGCCTGCCCTTAAAGGGGACGATTAAAGTATCTTATGGCGTAAGGAGGTAGCAACCGCCTACCGTTTCAGGTATGCCTTGATACAAATTATACAATATTATATAATAAAAGTCAATATTTTACAAAGCGTTCCGTAAGGAGCGCATTTTTTATATCCAAATTTAAGAAAAGAGGTTTTATTATGAGTAAAAAAGTATTTATAGGAGTAGGACACGGTGGTAAGGATCCAGGAGCAAACTCCGATTATATGACAGAAAAAGAATATAACTTAAAGACCGCTAAGCTTGTAGCGCAGTATCTCAAAGAGGCGGGAGTGGAATATAAGCTGTCGAGAACTGCGGATGTAG
>ENA-OUQS01001994-OUQS01001994.1-human-metagenome-genome-assembly--contig:-NODE-1994-length-14533-cov-6.650366_pt1 | contig 14533 bp, 9 predicted proteins | sample MGYA00248463_ERZ548848 | MGnify/ENA primary metagenome ERZ548848 (study PRJEB26491, sample SAMN04978192) | human metagenome | host: Homo sapiens | study: EMG produced TPA metagenomics assembly of the human... | reverse complement strand
ATTCTCGGTATTCATCGAATCTGAGCTTCATGACGTCTTCAACAATGCGAACGCCTTGAATGAACTTCAGTTCGAGATTGATCATTTTTTGGACATTCTGCAGTGAGGAATAACCTCGATCCGTCACCAAGGTAACGTTGGAAAGATCGAGATCTGCCGCTCGCATGCGGTAAATGATTTCTTTGAGAGCTGCGGCGTCATTGATGGATCCTTCATACGTATAAGCAAAGACGATTTCTCCGTCTTTTTGATCGCATACGAAGGTGTAATTGATCTGCTTGAGATCGGGATCCCTCTTGGCATGACCATACGCCGCATCACCAATCGTTTTGGAGTATGTGGAGATGGATGTGTTGTCCAAAGCGTAGGTCAGACTTTCGACGTCTTCAGCTTTGGCTTTATCGAGTTTGGCTGCATGACGGAGCCTGAAAAATTCCTCGAAATCCTTGACGCTGACCGCAGAAAGCAGCTCACTGATACGCTGATCGCTAAGCGGGCTGGCGTTCTTAAGATAGACCTCCTTCCACCATTCGCCATAAGCAGCCATACTGCCGCCCTGGTCCAATTTGTAAATGGCGAGATGAAGCAGTTCGCGTGCCTGTGCGTGACCGAAGATATCCGCCAATGAACGAAACAGCCCAGCTTCTTCGGCAAGCGTCTCAATAGCCCAAGCGGCCCCAACGTTAAGCACATCGTCTTTAAGGGCTTCTTCAATATCTCGATCCGGTCCCGGCCGCTCTGGGAAATCACGGCGATAAGTCTCTTCATCGACCAAACGCTTGTCGGCACCATAAAAAAGCGGGAAGCCTGCGTACTGAGGAAATTGTTCAAGGAATGCTTTGCTGGGCACGACACGGCCGTCATCGTGCAGTCTGCCAACATGACGGCGATTGAAACTGTGGGAACGCTTGCGCACCGGGTCCCATTTGGTTTGGTAGGCCTTGATGTAGGTATAGCCCTTGGCGTTGGTTTCGGCAGTGAAGTACCAATTTTGACTATCGGACATGAAGCCCCCTAATGCTCTATATTTATATGGTATGGATCATTTTATCATGAATTTAAAAGCCTGGCTTCCAAAGATATTGAAAACCAGGCTTTAAGAACCGAAGAATAGCCAAAATTGATGCTGATCAATATAAATATGGATCAGCTATCCGGGAGTTCAGGCTTCAGGCGGGCGTCGTGGATTAATACGTTTATCTGAATCGAGCCCGACAAGCAAAGCCGCCGCAGCGCCTGACACAGGGTGCTTCGGCGGCTTTCGCCGCTGATGAAGGGCGCTTTGAGCGGGATGTCCGCGCAGATCGCCTGACCGGCCGCTCTTTTTTGGGAGGATGTGGAGAAGAAACAACGGTTGTCGTCATTGATTCCTAAAGGGAAAAGGCATCGGCGCACCGCAGGGTCGTCGCTCGGCTGCTATGCTGCTTCGGATTCATCCCATTTGGTCGTATGCTGCCATGAACTTCGAAGCTTTCCCTTCAGCTGCTCATAGGGATAAAGACGGCTTATGCCTTGAGAATTCTTCGGAAAATCTCCAAAAGAGTCTGGCTACTTCATTTGCCGATGCGGCTATCCCTTCGGAAGCTGGACTGCGGACAACCCTTCTCGCCAATGATCCGATTCGTCATTTAAAAATACTGACGGCGATTGACGATGAGCTTAGCCATGCCCGGTCCTTTTCTATCAGCGTTGCCTTTATCACGAAGTCCGGCATTGCGCCGCTCCTTCTGACGCTGCAGCGTCTTGCGGCCAAGGGTGTGCATGGGCGCATTCTCACGACCGATTATCTCTATTTCACTGAACCCGGCGCATTGCGGCAGCTCCTGGCACTGCCCAATTTAGAGGTCCGAATTTTTCGCACGCAGGGGGCGGCAGGGTTTCACACCAAAGGCTATATCTTTCACAGCTCCAATAATCTTCTGCGGATCATCATCGGCAGTTCCAATTTGACGCTCTCGGCGCTCACGACCAACCGCGAATGGAATACGCGCATCGTTGCCTGCGAAAGAGGTGAGCTCGCTCAGTCGATCCTCGCCGAATTTGATTCTCTTTGGTCCGATGCCGCATCCCGCGATGCTGCGCTGGAAATGGAAGCGTATGAGCGGGAATATCGTCAGCTCGGCGCTGCTCAGCTCGAAGCCCGCAAGGCTGCGGTCAATGCTCAGCCAACGATTAAGCCGGGCTGCGCGGAGCCCAATTCCATGCAGCAGGCTTTTCTCGCTCGGCTTAAAGCCCTCAGAAGCAATGGGGCTGAGCGCGCACTGCTGATTTCTGCTACCGGTACGGGCAAAACCTTTGCTGCCGCCTTCGCGGTGCGCGATGCAATCGCTCAATTTCAGCGTACCCCTTCAGCCCACGCTCCTAGAGACCGAGAAAGCCGACATTCCCAGCGCTTCCGCATGCTCTTCATTGTTCACCGAGAGCAAATTGCGCGGCAGGCTTTGAAGAGTTTCCGTATTGTTTTGGGAGATGCCGCAGGTTCCTTCGGGCTGCTTTCCGGAAATGAAAAAGCGTCGGAGTGCGACTTTGTTTTTGCCACGATGCAGACGCTTGCCAAGACCGCGGTGCTGCAGACGTTTCCTAAAGATGCCTTTGCCTTCATCATCATTGATGAAGTGCACCGAGCAGGCGCGCCCAGCTATCAGCGCATCATGAATTGGTTCAGACCAGCCTTCTGGCTCGGGATGACGGGCAGTCCGGAGCGAACGGACGGCTTTGATATTTTCAAACTCTTTGACCATGTCATTGCGCATGAGATTCGTCTCTCCGAAGCCCTTGAAGAGAATCTCTTAACGCCCTTTCATTACTTTGGGCTCTCTGCCGGAACGGAAGACGAGACGGGCGAAGAAGCAGGTCAGCTTCCGGATTTTACGAATCCGAATTGGCCTGAGCGCATCCAGCACGTTATCGATCAGGCGGAGTATTTTGGCTCCTGCGGTGACCGCGTGAAAGGCTTAATTTTTGCGGGCAGTCTCGAAGAAGCTCGCGCCGCTGCGGCCGCTTTCACGAGTGCAGGGCATCCGGCGATTGCGCTTGGCGGTCAAACCGCTCAGGATGAGCGCGAAGCAGCGATTGAGCAGCTCACGCACGGCATGGGTCCCAATCGGCTCGAATATATTGCTACGGTTGATATTTTTAACGAGGGAGTGGATATTCCTGAGGTCAATCAAATTCTGATGCTGCGCCGCACGGAAAGTGCAATTGTGTTTGTGCAGCAGCTCGGCCGCGGGCTGCGCCGTGCCGCCGACAAGGAATATGTGATTGTGCTCGACTTTATCGGAAACTATGAGAAAAATTATCTCATCGCGACAGCGCTTTCGGATGATCGCTCGTATTCGAAAGAAAAGCTTCGCCGCTTCGTGACGACGGGGGCTGAGCGCATTCCGGGGGCTTCCTCCATCCATTTTGACGAAGTGGCCCGCAGCCGAATTTATCGGGCAATTGACAGCGCGTCCCTGAATTCCGTTCGACTGCTTCTGGATGCCTACAAACTTTTGAAATATAAGCTTGGCCGGATACCCGAGCTCGCTGATTTTGAGGAACATGCGTCCATCGATGCTTCCAAGTTCCTGCTGCGGAAAAGGTCGTCCTACTACGATTTTTTGGTGCAGTATGAACCCGACTATTCAGAACGTTTGTCAGATGCCGCGGTCAAGCGTTTGAGATGGTGCTCGAATCGTTTGGGGTCAGCGCTCAGGCCGTCGGAAGCTTTGGTGCTGCAGGCTGCGCTTGAAGGTCGCAGCGACCTGCGTGCGGCGCTGATCGAAAAACTCAGTGCGGAACCCTACAACTTCAAAGCCTCGCCGGCGCATCTGCGGAATGTGGAATGCGTGATGACCGCGAAGTTTGAGCGTACGCTCAATGACATCAAGCGAAATGCCGGCTGTGAAGTGATTGAAGCGCTTGATGATGTCGAAGACGGAAAGAAGGTGCGCCGCTGGCGGGCAGATCCGCAGTTCGTCTGCTCTCTTGCGGATGAACCGTCATTTCGCCGGCATTTGGAGTCGCTCACCCATTTTGTGCTCAATCGCTGCCGCGCATGCGAAAGTCATCGTTGGGAGGACACGTTTTTGCTGCTCGGGTCGACCTACACCTATGAGGATGTCTGTCGGCTGCTCGATTGGGACCGCAATATCACGTCCATCAATATCGGCGGCTATTTCTACGATGAGAAAACGCAGACCTTCCCCATATTCATCAATTACGAGAAGCAGGCCGGCGCGATTGCTTATGCCGACCGTTTTATTTCGCCGGCAGAACTGATCTCGCTCTCTAAGGTCAATCGACAGATTGATTCGCAGGATGCTCAGCGCATGACGCAAAAAGGTCAGTACGCTGCGATTCGAATACTCTTATTTGTACGCCGCAGCAAGGACGACGATGAAGCCAAGGCGTTTTATTTTCTTGGCGCAATGCACGCTGCCGCAGCGCCGCAGCCCGTTCGCCTTGCGAATGGCCAATCGGCGTTTGAGATGCACTGGCGTTTGGAAACGCCCGTGGAAGAGGGGCTTTACGAGTATCTCACCAGCCGCAGAGGCTAAAGCGAGTCACACGTCCATATGCAAACTCCCGGCGAAGCGCCCTTCATTAGGTGCGTTATTTCGCCGGGAGATGCAAAACGTCAGGCTGAATGCGGCTCCTTGCCGCATTCAGGATGCCGATTATTTCTGCTCGATGAGTTTCTGGAAGTCCGCATCGAGCTTAGCCAGACTCTGATCAATGTGCCGGCGGTTTTGCTTCGTCCACTCGCGCTGCTCGGCAATCGCGGCATCTGCGGCTGACAGTGCTTTAGTCAGCTCTGCGGGCTGAGGACCGCCTTCAGTCTTGCGGTTGGCAACAATCGCGGTGGGATTGAGGGTGTCGCGGAACTCTTGTTCGCTCATTGGGCAGACTGGATTCCCTTGCGGATATTCACTCTTGATGACTTCTGCATAGATCTTCTTGACCTGTTCATACGGGAAGTTGGTGGGCGACAGGTTGTTGTTTCGGGCATAGGTGACGATATGGCTCGCTACATGATGACCCACGCGGAATGGGAGCTTATATTCGCGCATTAAAACGTCCGCAACTTCCTGAGAAGCTGTCCAGTCGCTGTTGAGCTCTTCAAGCGCACGCTCGGGATTCACGCGCAGCGCCTTGATAACGCGCGTGAACTGCTTCAAAAGCGCGGAGGTATCGTTGGCGAGTTTGGCATTGGCCGAAACGCTCTTGGGGTCACTCATTCCGGGCGGGATGTTGTGGGCCTTGAGGATGACTGTCTGCGCCTGACCGATCACATCGCTCGCGGCAGCTCTCGTGTTGATCATCAAGCCGGGATTGCGCTTTTGCGGCATCGCAGAGGAAACATAGGTGTTGTCTCCGCCTTCCTGCAGCAGGATCCAGGGACGGGGCTGCGCATACTGAACGGAAACATCCTGAATGAAAGTGCCCACGTGCAGTGCAATGCTCGTTGCAATGGCAGCCAGTTCGACGGGTTCATCCACGGACTTCATCTGACCGGCATCGTAGGCATTGGGCACAGGCCCGGCGAAACCCAGATAATCGGCCATGCGCTGACGATCCAGCGGCCAGCTCGTCCCGTTCAGAACGGTGGTGCCCATCGCACAGTAATTGAGGCGCTGATAAAAGTTGCGGATTTTTTCCAGATCGCGCGAGAAGGCTGCTTGATAGCCCATGAGGTAGTGCGCATAAGAATTGGGCTGAGCCGCTACGCCGTTGGTGTAGTTCGGAACGATCGTTGCCTGATTGTTTTTGGCGAGCGTATTCAAAACTTCCATTGCGTTGGTGAGCGTCTCTGAAAGCTTGAGCGTATTGTCACGAATGATGGCCGTTCGGTAGGTGGCATGCATGTCCTGACTGGAGCGGCCGATATGCAGCATGGTTGCATCCATGCCGACTTCCTTAATGAGGTAAGGCTCATACTTGATGACCTGCTTGGGCCGAGGACCGTTTTCTTTATTGCCGTTGGTGATGACGGCAGAGATTCCTTTGGCAATGCGCTCACCCATCGTCTTCTCAAGCAGGCCTTCTTCGGTATTGATGATGCAGCTCGCTTTATTGATTTCAGAAAGCCAGAAAAATTCATCTCGCGGCTGATCTGCTTGAGCAAAAATGGGAAGCAGCGCGGCGGCTGCAGCTCCAAGAATCCATTTTTTCATCCAAAACTCCTTTTTTTTGGAAATGTATTCCCTGCGTCGAAAGCGGGAAACTGTGTCAGCGTTTAATAGGCATGATTAACGCGGCACAATGACCGTATTTTATGGTGAGGATGAGGAGCTGTGTATTTGAAATATAAAGAATTTTATGACTACTTAATCTTGTTTATCAATATATTGCATTGAAAACGATATATATCGTTCCGAACAAAGTAAGTTTGCGCGATAAGCAAAATAAGTCGCTATTTAGAATCGATTAAAGATAAACATATGGCTGCGGCTGAGTCATATCTTATGGGCTCTGAAAGAGTCAGGAAGGCATCAAGAAAATGATTCAAAACCTCTTTGATCGTGTTTTCTGCTCAACGGCCCCCGCACAGTCTGAATGACAAGATGTTTTCAAACTATAAATGCCTTAAAAGACACTGGATCAGAGAGGCGTCATGCTGTTTTTTTAAGCGTCAGGGCCAGAACAACGCCCTGAGCAGCGAGCGCAGCGGCTGTTGCGGCCGCATAAGCGATAAGCAGTCGATCCTCAGCCGCCAGTGCCCATACGACGAGATTGAAGACCAGACCGCTGTACATGCCGAGCATCAGCCCGTGCATGGCTCGGCGGGCATTATCCGGGCCGCCTTGGATTTGGGAGAAAACCGCCATGGTGAGCGCCATGTACGGAAAAGTTGATGCGATGCCTGAGGCGGTAGGGCCGATATAGGGCGCCAGGAAGGTGATGGCAATCATCAGCACCATCATCATGCCCATGCGCATCAGGAGATCATGTTTCGGCGGACGGTGTTTCACGGCTGCACTGTGAGGAACGGGCATGATCCAAAGCGAAAGGACGATGGCGGCCGCAGCGGAGACTGCCAGCGTCACAGCAGAGATCGGAAGCTCGGCTGCGATCCAAGAGGCTAAAACATAGAGCGCCACGCTTAAAAAAGAAGCTTTAAGCCATCCTTTAGGGCAGACCGCCGCATAGACACAGGTGAAGACAGCAAGTGCAACGGTTCCAGCCAATGCGCCTCTGGCTGTTTCAACGGCAAATCCGGCACCGTTTTCGATGGCCAGAAAAACAGAAATAGGTCCGGAGATCAGCGGCAGTCCAATGAGAATCCCGCCCAAAACCGTTCCCCAGCGCCGAGCAGCCAATGTGGCCAGCGCAAGCAGAAGCGGTGCAGCGATAAGCTTGATGAGGAAAATAATCATGACAATGGCGCAGACCGCGATAGTCAAATGTAAAGAAAACCATTATCAATCGATTTGAGACCGCAGGAAATCATTTGGGCTGCGCTTTGGGGGCAGACTGTCGACATTGAAGTCTCTTCATAAAGAGATTGCGGCGCGGCATGAGAAAATGACAGAAAGCAGCGTAAGCCTCTCCACTAACCGCCATGGTGTGCCTATGTGTGATTCGATCAGCAATGGTGCCGCGAGATCTTCGCCCCGCAGCATTTTTCTCTCTTTTGTCCTTCTTAAGGATGCGGCATGGTGTGCGTCAGCTTTCGTGAAGCGCTTCCGCCGAGAGTGGGACGATTCGATTGAGCTCGAAGACGGTGCTTCTTCGTCGACATCATGCTTCATCGTTGACGACGTGCCGGTTTTTATACGCTTGATTCCTGCACCGATTCCTGATAATGAGGCGCTCGGTGCGGCAGAAGACAATTTCCTTTGGCGAGGAGATAAAAGTTTAGTGGCGCACCATCGTGCGCACTTGATTGTGACTGCGCCTCTGCCCGGGAAAAGGGCCGGCAGGGCATTTGCGAAGGTTTGTGCGTCGCTCGCAGGAGAGGCTTCCTCCGTCGGCATCTATATCAACGGAGTGGTGCATCAGTCCGAAACATACCGTGATTTTGCCCAATGTATGAAAGACGGCGCATTCCCAACGCTTTGCCTCGTGTGGGTCTCTGTCGTGCGCCTTGAATCGGGCAGCTTCGCAGCTTGGACGGAAGGTCTTGAAGCCCTGGGCCGAATGGAAATGGAAGTTCCGGCAGCGGATATTGACCCCATGGAGCTCTTTTTCTTCCTTGCCGACACAGCGGATTATGTGTCTGAAAACGAAGTGGACTTTCAGGATGGCGAAACGGTGAGCTATACCGCCGGACAAAAATTGCCGCTCGAGAGAAGTCCAGGTATCTTTTTAAAGGGACGTGACACCTGGAAGATTCGGTTCCAGCCCAATGAATTGCTCGCCCATGAGGATGAGGCTCACGCGTGAGGCGGTTCGCAGCACGCATGAGAGGAGAATTGTGATGACGCCGCGCGGAATTATTTTTTCGGATGAAGATCGAGCCAAACTGGCTGCCTTCAACTCGGGCAATGAAATTCGGCCTGGGCGAATTCTGGCTGAAATCGATGCCATCATAGATCGAGGCATCATGGAAGGGCGCTTCACGCGCGAAGCGGCTGATCAAGATCTCGAGTGTGCATTGATGCGCGCGCATGCCTGCCTTAATCTGCACCAATATGAAGACTGCATCCGCGCTCTCAGCATTCTTCGGCGAGCTGAAGCTTCGGCTGCCGGCTGCGGAATCTTCTTTTATCGTCTTTGTGCAGTGTGGCTTCATCTGGGGAAAATTGAAGAGGCGCATCAATGTGCGGAGCGTGCTCTGCGAGAAGAGCCGACATATCCATGGGGATGGCTGGAAGCAGCAAAACTGCGTGCGCATTTCGGCGATGCGGAAGGTGCGCTCAAAGCGATCGAGACCGGTCTCGCACTGGTGCCCGGTGATCCGGAGTTCCTCACGGCACGCCGAGAGATTGAGTCGGGGAGCGACATTCTTCAGCTCTCCAATCACCTGATTGATCCGGATGCGGATGAAGCGCTGCAGCGAAACCAGATGCCCTCTGATGAGCTTCTCGTCTATACCCGCTTCAACAACTGCATTCTCGCTAAGCCCGATGGGTTGGAGGCGGTTTTTGCGCTCTTTAACTTCAGTGACTGGCAGCCTGCGGATCCTCCTGAAGTACCTTTTTGCACGGGCACCTCTTCTGCGGCTGGGTTCCCGCTGGTCTTTCGGTTCTTAATGAATGTTCCGGCGCTTTCACACGTCTCTGTTGGATGGCTCGGCGATTTAATCCGTGCTGTTCCGCAGCTGCTCAAGGACCATGACATATCTGCGTCTGACGTGGTCTGCATTAACGTGCGGCAAAACGAGGAGATCGGACTGCTCATCAGAGGTGAGGACGGCACACCCGACGAAGCCGGGGAGGTATGCTTCCGCATCCGGCAAACTGCAGTGCATATGGGAGACAGTGCGCCGGCGGATGAAGAGACTGAGGACTATACGGCAGAAGAAGAAGAGCTCATCCCAAAGATCAGGATTTGGAATCAGGAGAATGAATACCAAACCATCATTAATGCAGTCGAAGCGCTGCCGGCAGCGAAGAGAACGCTTCGTTTAACAAGTGAATTGGCTCGGGCCTACAACAATCTGGCTCAGCCCGGCGAGGATGCTTTATTTCTTCACGCCCTGGAACTCCTCGAATCGTGCCGCGCTGAGCAGGAAAATACGCATGAATGGAATTTCCGTACGGCCTATGCACTTTTTTATCTGGATCGCGAAGGGGAGTCCATCCCATATTAGGAGCGAGCTTTGGAATATAGGCCCGGCGACGAAGACACCATCAAAATGCTTGATGCCGCAAGGCGTGCCGTAACCATTCCCGTCTTCCGCAGGTGTTTCGATGAACGTGCCGCTCAATTTTGGGATGCTTTCAGCGAGGCGGATGCCGAGCTGCGGGCTTTAATTGCAAGCGGAAATCCTGCTGATGCGCTTGAGCGGATTGTGAAGATGCTCAAGTCGGTATCAGAAGGCTGGGGGATCGGTTTCTCGTCTCCGACAGATGCTGCCGGTCACTTTTTGCTCGAATTGTCGCCCCAGCACGACTATGTGCAGATTTTGCCGATCCTGAAGCTCCTGGATGCTGCCCCCATTGCTCTGGGAGCGCATTGGGAGTTTGCTGCCGGCCTCAGACCGAAACCGGCAGCCGTTGAACTCAAATTTAATAAGGGATTGCTCTTTGACTGCAGAGAAATTCGCTGCCGTCTCGTTAAAGAAGAGAACGCTTGGGTGCTGCAGTTTTTTGCAGAGTCACTGCGCGGATTGGATGAGGAAGAGAGTGCCCCGGTCTTCGAGCAGCTGACGCTCTTGATTGACCATTTAATCGGCGAAGCGGCATCCATGCGGTTTATCCGCAATCTGACGATTCTGCGCAAGCCGCCTGAAGACGGAGGGTTCCTGCTTTCAGAACTGCCTGAACGCATTGCAGCGCTGGAGCCTCGGGCAAAGAACTATACCCATCGCGACATCGCAGAGGAACGGCTCGATTATTGGCTTAAGTCTGAGAAAGAGGCCGAAATCAATTTTGATATCCGCTTTGGATGGACTGCCGCTCCCTATTTCATCAATAGTTACCGTTCTGGTGAATCTGAGGTTGTTGATGTGCTTCATCGGCAGGGCATTGCGGTTGGATTCTTCTTTTTCGAACGTGCAGCAGCGGTTTCTCCGGAAGCTGCCGAAGCGCTGGATCGAACGATCATTACGGATTTCCGAGGCATGCTTTCCGAGACGGCACCCGGAGCAGCATCGGTTGTCGGTGAGGCTTTCTCTGAGAGACGCTGCTATGTGGAGGTGATGCTCTGGGATTCTGACCGTGTTTTTGAAGCCGTCCAAAATTGGAGCAGTCAGGCGTCAAATGTCAGAGCGGCTGCTTTCCGCTCCTATCGGCGGTCGGCCGGCATTCTTTTCTTCAAATCAGCAGATCGTTCAAAGAATGCGTCGGATGCCGGCGATGCTGCCGATGAGGTCAGCTAGGGGCTTCGTCGAGGATTAGAATGGTTCTCAATATTATTGAGTCGAATAGGCCTGCGGTCTCTCCCGGAGGCGGCGGAGACGGCCGGCGGCGTGTTCGACTGAGTCCATTGAGGATAAGCAAATGTATAAAACCATCGTTGGTATTGAAGGTATGGCCTGCGGGATGTGCGAGGAACACATCTGCAGCACGATCAAAAAGGCTTTTGAAGTCAATAAGGTCAAGGCCTCACGCAGCAAGAAATGTGCCGAAATCATTACCGAACTTCCGCTCGATGAAAAGGCCGTGCGCGACGCCATTGCGCCGACAGGCTATGAGGTGACGTCATTTGCCTGCGTTGAGGAAGCGCCGAAGAAGGGGTTCTTTGCCAAACTCTTCGGGTGAGGATGACTGCCTGACGCAGGTTGTTCTTCAACTAAGGATTTCCACTCTCCATTGAGTGGTTTTCGGAAGATGGCCGCTGGTGCAAACTGAGCGGCCATCCTTATTTTTATAGGGTGCGCCTGATAGGTAGACTTAATCATTGATGTTGGGTAACTGAATTAGGGGAATTGCTTAGATGTTTTTGTGAGAGATCGTTAAAATCACGAGTTTTCAAACACTCCAACTTCCCCACAAAGGCATGCCATGACTGAGAACAATCAGGCCGCTGCGAGTGAGGACGATCAGGATGTGGGACATGTAGGCGTTGGCGCCTATGTGGCTTTGATCATCACGATCCTCTTTTTCTCGGGGCTTTTCTACAACATTGACGGGTACAAATGGCTCGGTTCGTTTGACTTTACGACGCTCGCTGGCGGGTTCGGCAAGATCGACGGCCTGACCTATATCGGCAAGGGCGGTTTTGGCGCTCGTCAGGGCTTCCTCTTTGCACTTTCGCTCTTCCCCTCCGTGATGCTCGCCTTGGGCGTGATGGAAGTTGTCACCTACTACGGTGCCATGCGTGCCGCACAGAAGCTGATGACGCCGCTTCTCAATCCGATTCTGGGCGTTCCGGGTTCGACGGGTCTTGCACTCATCACCGACCTGCAGAGCACCGATGCCGGCGCTGCGCTGACAAAGGGTATGTACGACCGCGGTCTTTTCGATAAGAAAGGGCTCATTGTGGTCTGCGCCTGGCAGTATTCCGGCGCAGGTCTGATCGGCAACTATTTTGCTTCGGGTTCCGCGCTTTTCGCTGCGACGCTTTGCCCGCTCATCGTGCCGCTCATCCTCATGATTGTGCTCAAGTTCGTCGGCGGCTTCCTCGTCCGCTGCGTCCTCAATACGGTCTACCGCAAGGACTTCGAAAATGACTGAGAAGACCACGTCTACTAATCCGCTTGACATCTTCATCGTCGGCGTTCGCAAGGGTATCAATATCGCCCTTTTGAATTTGACGCCGAACGTTTTGATGGCGTTCGTCTTCGCGCACATGCTGACCCTTCTGGGCGTGATGGACTTCCTCGGCCAGCACTGCGGTCCTTTCATGGCGCTCTTTGGCCTTCCGGGTCAGGCCATTACGGTGCTGCTGGCCGCTTGGCTGTCGGCTTCAGCCGGCGCCGGCATGGCAGCGAGTCTGCTTGCTCAAGGTGTTCTTGATGCTGACGGCGTGACGGTCATTCTGCCGGCTATCTTCCTGATGGCCTCGCAGATCCAGTACATGGGACGTCTGCTTGGCGTGGCTGACTGCCCGAAGCGCTACTGGCCGCTCTTGATGCTGAACTCCATTGTGAACGCGCTCCTCTCCATGTGGATCATGCGTCTCTTGATGCCGTTCTTCAGCTAAAGCAGAAAATAAACTTCATCTGTGATAAAGCCTCATGTGACTGAGGCTTTATAAACAGAACTGACGCCCGCTTGCAGCCCTTTGCAGCGGGCGTTTTTTTCGGATGACAGAACGGATCGAAATTTGCGTTTGCCGCTCCTTCTCATGCGGATGCCGCTAATGAGAATGAACCTTAGAAATAACTGCAATTCATTGAAATTCAACAAGAAATTACGATTTGATCGGTGCCGCTGTGAATTTGGAGTGCTAGACTGTTTCTGAAGGTAATGGCAATGCTCATGAGCATTGTCAAAAGGAAAGAGGCGGTCTATGCAGACGAAAAGAGCGCTTTTAAAGAGCCTGACTCGTGCCGTCCGTGTCGTAACGGGGGCAGCGGCGCGTGCCGTTGCGCGAATGGAGAAAAAAGCGGCAGTTTATTTTTCTAAGAGCTGGCTCGAAAAAATGGAGCCTTGGCTCTGGCGCTTTTCACGTCCGACACTTGAAAAACTGTTGCAGCACGAAGAAAAGCGGATATCGGATGCTTCCCGCGCAACGGCGGCTGAACGCCGGAGGACGGAGGCGTTGCGCCTGGCGGCAAAGCATTTCGGCGACCGAGACTGGCAGTGGCGGTATTGGTGCCTGCGGCTGCGCCGCACCGGCTGGCTGGAAGAGCAGCCCGGCAGCTACGAGGGGGAAGCGTCCCTTGCCTTTGTGCCGGAGGTAACGCCGCTGCTGGAAGCGCTGGAAGAAATATTGAACCCCCGCGTAGTTACCTACACCGGCAAGCTGTACAAGGCATGGCAGCTGCTGGGCAGCATCGGGCAGGAAAAAAGCCCCTATGAGAACGTTCTGCGGGAGGTGGACGCAGACCTTGACGCGCTGAACCGTTCCCTCCGGGCCCTCAATGCCTCCATCGGCCACTACATCGACCGGCTCACCCGCAACCGCACCCCGCAGGAGGTGTTGGAACTGTTCGACCAGTACGAGGAGAAGGTGGTGGCTGCGGCCTACCACCGCTTCAAGACCAGCGACAACCTGTTCAACTACCGCGCCTTCCTCGAAGAGGGACTGGACGACTGCGAGACGAACTACCTGCCCCAGCTGGCGCTGGATTACGCCCGGGTGGAGCGCTGCGCCCCGAGCGAGGCCGCTCCCGCCGTCCGCGCCCTCATCCAGAAACAGCGGGACGCCCTCGAAGAGATGAGCACCCTCATCCGGGAGATCGACGCCAGCCACGTCCGCTACCGCAAGCGGGCCGTTCAGCGGGCGCAGTTCCTGCTGCTGAGCGACCGTTCGGCGCAGGGCAGCGTCACCGCCCTGCTGCGTCGGTACGCCGAGGAGATCAAAACGCCGGACCAGCTCTTTGAGCCGGACGACGGCCCGCTGGCCGGGCGGCTCCATCTCTGGCCGGTGCAGGTCTTCGGCGAAAAGCCCCTCTACCCGCCCGCCGCGCCCCGCACCGACACGCCGCTGGCCCCGGTGCAGGCCGGGCAGCTGGACGAAGCGCAGCTGCGCCGGGAGCAGAAGCTTCTTCTCGACTACGCCCGGATGGCCGTCACCGAGGAGAATGTGGACATCCTCGCCCGACAGGCGCTGGCCGCGCGGCCCCGGGTCGCAGCCTCCACCCTCGCCGACGAGTACCCCGGCGACTTTGCACGCATCATCGGGCTGCACACCTACTCCCAGTCGCCCCGGCGCTGCTATGACATCCGGCTCACCGGCGAGTGGACCCAGCGGGGCGGCTTCCGGTTCGAAGAATTTATCCTGACACCCCGCAAGGAGGACGCCGAAGATGACCGAAACGAATAAAATGCTGGAA
>ENA-OUQS01001968-OUQS01001968.1-human-metagenome-genome-assembly--contig:-NODE-1968-length-14741-cov-4.062917_pt1 | contig 14741 bp, 9 predicted proteins | sample MGYA00248463_ERZ548848 | MGnify/ENA primary metagenome ERZ548848 (study PRJEB26491, sample SAMN04978192) | human metagenome | host: Homo sapiens | study: EMG produced TPA metagenomics assembly of the human... | reverse complement strand
CAAATATAGAAGATATTATCGATATATCGCAACAAGATATCTGTCAAAGAAGAAACCAGTTGTTGTAACAGCACAGAAAGCAGCGAATATAACAACAGATACATATACAAGATATGTAACAGCAAGTTCTTTGACGATCCGTAAGAAAGCATCGACAAGTGCAGCTAAGGCAGGATTTTATAAGAAGGGTACACAGATCACCTGTTATGGAGAACGATCTGGATGGACAACGGTAAGATATAGTGGAGTTTATTGTTATGTAAGTTCACAGTATCTATCTGAGTCAAAACCGGAAGAAGATACATGGGCAGTTTATGGAACGGCAACAGGACAAAGTGTTGTAGACTACGCAATGCAGTTTAGAGGCAATCCTTATGTATGGGGTGGAGAAAGCCTTACGAATGGAGTTGACTGTTCTGGATTCACGATGCAGGTATATAAACATTTTGGATATTCACTGCCACACAGTTCAACAGCACAGAGATATGAAGGAACAACAGTATCATGGGATGAGAAGCAGCCAGGAGATCTGATCTGCTATCAGGTAGTAAAAGGTGTAGGACATGTAGCGATCTACATTGGAGATAACCAGATCATTCATGCAGGAAGTAAAGACACAGGAATCAGTGTGCGGAATGCCGATTACAGAGCTGTATGGGGTGTCAGAAGAATCGTTCAGTAGGACAAGCATTTTAATTTAATATGATACAAGAATAAAACAGCCGTATCGATCATGATACGGCTGTTTTTCAAACTTATAAAACGGCATATTTCAGGATAAATAATAATGCAAGTACGTACATTAAAGGAGTGATCTTCTTTGCTTTACCACAAACTACATTTAAGATCACATAAGAGATGATCCCGATAGAGATTCCCTCAGAGATACTGTAGAATAATGGCATTGCAATAATGCAAAGGTAAGCAGGTACGGCTTCTGTCATATTATCATCTGTAAATTTGATATCAGAGATTGCTCCAAACATTAAGAATCCAACCATGATCAGCGCAGGGGCTGTCGCAAATGATGGGATTGCTGTAAAGAGCGGTGCAAATAATGTTGAAATCAGGAATAAGAATCCTGAAACAACAGCTGTTAAACCAGTACGTCCACCCGCAGCAACACCAGAAGAAGATTCAACGAATGTTGTAACAGTAGAAGTACCAAGAACAGCACCAGCTGTTGTAGCAACGGCGTCTGCCATTAATGCAGGTTTGATTCCAGGAAGTTTACCTTCCTCGTCAAGCATTCCGGCTTTTGTGCTGACACCGACTAAAGTTCCGAGTGTATCAAACAGATCGACAAATAAGAAAGATAATACAACGGCGATAAAATTAAAGATTCCGACTTTGCCTAAGTCATACTGGAAACATTTACCGAAAGTCTCTCCTAATTTTGAAAAATCTGTCATTGCAAATGTAGGGAACAGGCTGTAATAACCGGTTTTGAAATCAGGAACATAGCTTCCTGTTATCTGGCAGAGCATTCCGATCACCCATGTAGCAAGGATTCCGATCAGGATGGATCCAGGTACTTTTTTAATATAAAGAATGACTGTGATCAATAATCCAACAACTGCAAGTAAAGAACAGATTCCAGCAGTATGGAAATCTTTTGTAAAGTTTGTGATAGATACCAATGTAGATTTATTTCCAATAACAAGTTTTGCGTTCTGAAGACCGATAAAGGCAATAAAGATACCGATTCCGACAGAAACTCCCTTCTTAAGATTCAAAGGGATCGCATCAAAGATCGCTTCACGAACATTGGTCAAAGATAATACGATGAAGATGATACCTTCAACGAATACAGCAAGTAAAGCAACCTGCCAGTGATAACCCATCACACCAACAACGGTATAGGCAAGATAAGCATTTAATCCCATACCAGCGGAAAGTACGAATGGAAGGTTCGCAGTAAGTCCCATGCATAAAGTTCCGATAAAGGAAGCGATACATGTAGCTAATAAGACAGCAGTAGGGTCCATACCAGCTGCAGAAAGCACACTTGGGTTTACCGCAAGGATGTAAGCCATTGTCATAAATGTAGTAATACCAGCAATGACTTCAGTTTTTACGGAGGTATGATTCTCCTTTAATTTAAATAAGTTTTCCAACATAGTTTTTTTTCGTATGTAAAAACATACGTTCCTCTCTTTCTTTATTGAAAATCTATAAAAAAGTAACAAATTACATTATATTATAGGCAAAAATGAAAAGCAAGGCTGGGAATCTGATAAAAATAAAAGGAAACCATCTGGGGTGTGATGGTTTCCTTTTTGAAAAGAGAGGATTAAAAATATATATGAAAAAACTATACCTGTAGGATGTTTCCTGAAATTCTTTTATTGTCTTATCTTTTAGGTCTTTCCTTGAGGTATGGTTATAGTATAATCATTTCCATTTCGAGATTCAATATACAGAATATAAACAAATATAAACGATTTATAAATTGTCATTAAGAAATTCTTACGAATTGGTAAGAAAATCCAAAGTTAATATAGTTAAAAAAAACTTCACAAAATGATTCCGATTTCACTGATTTTCTTATATAATAATAATAAAGTCTAAAGGAGGAATTATTTTTATGCCAAAAAGAACAGATATTAACAAAGTGTTGATCATTGGCTCTGGTCCGATCATCATCGGTCAGGCATGCGAATTCGACTATTCGGGGACACAGGCGTGTAAGGCGCTTCGTAAGCTTGGATATGAGATCGTATTGGTCAACTCCAATCCAGCAACGATCATGACAGATCCGGAGACAGCTGACGAAACTTACATCGAACCGCTGAACGCAGAACGTTTAGAGGAGATCATTGCAAAAGAACGTCCAGATGCTTTACTTCCAAACTTAGGTGGGCAGTCCGGATTAAATTTATGCGAAGAGTTATATAAAAAGGGTATTTTAGATAAGTATAATGTCAAAGTAATTGGTGTACAGGTAGATAGTATTGAACGTGGAGAAGACCGTATCGAGTTCAAGAAGACAATGGATGAACTTGGAATCGAGATGGCTCGAAGCGAGGTTGCTTATAGCGTAGAAGATGGGTTGAGAATCGCTGATAAGCTTGGTTATCCAGTGGTACTTCGTCCAGCTTATACAATGGGTGGAGCCGGTGGAGGACTGGTATACAACAAAGAAGAATTAAAGACTGTTATGGCAAGAGGACTTCAGGCAAGTTTAGTTGGACAGGTACTTGTAGAAGAATCCATTCTTGGATGGGAAGAATTAGAGTTAGAAGTTGTCCGTGATGCAGAAGGAAATATGATCACAGTCTGCTTCATTGAGAATATCGATCCATTAGGAGTGCATACTGGAGACTCCTTCTGTTCCGCACCGATGCTCACAATCTCTGAAGAATGTCAGCAGAGATTACAGGAACAGGCATACAAGATCGTAGATTCTGTACAGGTTATCGGTGGAACAAACGTACAGTTTGCTCATGATCCAGTGACAGACCGTATTATTGTTATCGAGATCAATCCAAGAACATCAAGATCCTCAGCATTAGCATCCAAAGCGACAGGATTCCCGATCGCTTTAGTATCTGCAATGCTTGCAGCAGGTTTAACATTAAAAGATATTCCATGTGGAAAATACGGAACATTAGATAAATATGTACCAGACGGTGACTATGTTGTTATCAAGTTTGCACGTTGGGCATTTGAGAAATTCAAAGGTGTCGAAGACAAACTTGGAACACAGATGCGTGCCGTTGGTGAAGTTATGAGTATCGGTAAGACATATAAAGAAGCATTCCAGAAAGCGATCCGAAGCTTAGAGACAGGACGCTACGGACTTGGACATGCGAACAACTTTGATACTTTAACAAAAGAAGAATTATTAAAGAAATTAGTGACACCATCAAGCGAACGTCATTTCATCATGTACGAAGCATTAAGAAAAGGTGCAACTGTCGATGAGATCTTTGAACTGACAAAAGTAAAAACATACTTTATCGAGCAGATGAAAGAGTTAGTTGAGGAAGAAGAAAAGCTTCTTGCATGCAAAGGAAACATGCCATCCGATGAAATGTTAACATTAGCGAAGAAAGATGGTTTCTCTGACAAATATTTAAGTCAGTTATTAGAGATTCCAGAAGAAGATATCAGAAATAAACGTATTTCAATCGGTGTCGAAGAAGCATGGGAAGGGGTTCATGTAAGCGGAACGCCAGATAGTGCATATTATTATTCAACATACAATGCAGAAGACAAGAACCCAGTATCCACAGATAAACAAAAGATCATGATCTTAGGTGGAGGTCCAAACCGTATTGGACAGGGTATCGAATTTGACTACTGCTGTGTACATGCATCTCAAGCATTGAAGAAAATGGGATTCGAGACGATCATCGTAAACTGTAACCCAGAGACAGTATCTACAGATTACGATACATCCGATAAATTATATTTCGAACCATTAACAGTGGAAGATGTATTAAGTATTTATAATAAAGAAAAACCATTAGGAGTGATCGCTCAGTTTGGTGGACAGACACCACTGAATATTGCTGCCGAACTTGAGAAAAATGGTGTGAAGATTCTTGGAACATCTCCATCTGTCATTGACCTTGCAGAAGACCGTGATCTGTTCCGTGAAATGATGGATAAATTAGAGATTCCAATGCCCGAATCAGGAATGGCAACAACAGTAGAAGAAGCATTAGAGATCGCAGGAAAGATCGGATATCCAGTGATGGTAAGACCTTCCTACGTTCTTGGTGGACGTGGAATGGAAGTTGTCTATGATGACGAAAGCATGGCAGGATATATGAAAGCAGCCGTTGGTGTAACACCAGACCGCCCAATCCTGATCGACCGTTTCTTAAATCATGCGATGGAATGTGAAGCAGATGCGATCAGTGATGGAACACATGCATTTGTACCAGCAGTGATGGAACATATCGAACTTGCAGGAGTTCATTCAGGAGACTCTGCTTGTATTCTTCCATCTGTTCATATTTCAGAAGAAAACCTGGAAACGATCAAAGAATACACAAGAAAGATCGCAGAAGAAATGCATGTCAAAGGACTGATGAATATGCAGTATGCGATCGAAGGAGATAAGGTTTATGTACTAGAAGCGAACCCACGTGCATCCCGTACAGTACCTTTGGTATCCAAAGTATGTAATGTGAGAATGGTTCCACTGGCAACACAGATCATCACATCTGAATTAACAGGAAAACCATCACCAGTACCAGAATTAAAAGAACAGGCAATTCCATATTATGGAGTCAAAGAAGCAGCCTTCCCATTCAATATGTTCCAAGAAGTAGACCCAGTTCTAGGACCAGAAATGCGTTCTACAGGAGAAGTTCTTGGATTATCCAAATCCTATGGAGAAGCCTTCTACAAAGCACAGGAAGGTGTTGGAGCGAAACTTCCATTAGGAGGAACGGTACTGATTTCTGTAAACCGCAAGGATAAAGAAGAAGTTGTAGAAGTAGCAAAAGCATTTGCAGACGACGGATTCAAGATCCTTGCAACAGAAAACACATGTAAACTGATCAAAGAAGCTGGAATTGAAGCTGAGAAAGTCAATAAATTAAGCGAAGGAAGACCAAACATCCTTGACCTTATCACAAATGGTAATATCGATATTATTGTAAACTCTCCAGTTGGAAAAGACAGCGTGAACGATGACAGTTACCTAAGAAAAGGTGCGATCAAAGCGAAGATTCCATATTATACAACGATCGCAGCAGCCAAAGCAGCAGCTGAAGGAATCGCTTATGTAAAAGCACATCAGGATCAGAATGAAGAAGTGAATTCATTACAGGGATTACATGCACAGATTTCTGATATGTTTTAATTTCCTGGCTTGATATCTGTAGTCTTTCCGTATCTTAGAAAAACGAAATAAAAGAATAGAAGATTCAGACCAGAAATTTTGCTCGCCATTTTGACCGGTCGCTGATTCGCAAATTTTCCTTGCATAACTCACTCGCTACGCGAGTTCAAACAATGCACCAAATTTGCTGCGAACCGTTCAAAACAACGGCAAAATTTCAATGGTTCTGGATCTTTTATTCTTTTATTTCGTTTTTCTCAGATACACAAAGACTACAGCTATCAAACTAACAAATAAATTTTACATATGTTCACGAAAGTAATCATGAAAATACTGCATAACCTTCACCAACAGATCCTGTTCCTGCTCATTAAGCGTATCAAGCAGTCCCTGGATCATACGTTTATGAAATTCTCTGTGATGACTGTATGCTTTCCTCCCCTTCTCAGAAAGAGATATATAAACAACTCTGCGATCTTTCTCTCCGCGTTTGCGATTTACATATCCTTTCTTCAAGAGGTTATTGATAGCGGTTGTAAGTGTACCAACCGTAATGTTTAAATCTCCTGCAATCGTTGACATATTCTTCGGTTTCTTGATCCCGATCGCATCAATAATATGCAGATCTTTGTTCGAAATATCCTTAAACTCATCTGTGATCACGGCTTTCTCTTCTTCATATGAAATTCCGTGGAATAAGTCTACCACCATATTATTTAAACGATCTTTATCCAATCAATTTACCTCCTAAACAACGATTTAAGAGTATTATACCTTTAATTATTGGAATTTTCCACTTCTAAATTGTGTGCTTCTCCAATAACTTTTGCTAAAGCTTCTTTTGCCTGTGTAGGAAGTGCATTGTATCCACCATCTTCTACGTCTTTTTCGAAGACAAAGTTTAGTCTGTCTGTCATTCTTGCTTTTAATGTTTCCACATAATTCATATCATTGAAATCTGAAACATATCCTTCCATCTCAAGCACTTCGATATCTGTAAATGGTCCCCACTGTTTGAATTCTCCAGTTCCTTCTACAACCTGCTCAATTGCGGAAATTGTTGTTGCAGGTTTGATATCTTTACCCATGAAGTCTCCTGTATTAATGATATAGCAGTCTACATTTCTTTCTTTTACAAGTTTTCTAAACTTCTTGTAGTCATTTACAAGAGGGTATGTTCTAAATGGGTTTGCATATGGTTCCACAACCAAACGGTTTGGATCTACTCCAGGTGCCAGACGTTCCGCACTGCTTCGTTTTGTTGCAAGTGTTGCTCCCATAACAGATGCTAAAGAAGCTCCTTTGATCTTAACAATTGGTGGGATTGTTGGGTCTTTCATGATCCAGAAGATTGCATTTACTGGATCATTGATCTTATCTACACGGTTTGGTGACCATAATTTCGACTTGATTGCACGACCATTTCCGTTACGGATATCTTCTGTGACAAGAACGACTTTTCCTTCGCTATCTCTTGTTGCAGAGCAATTCTGTGCTGTTAATAAGTATTTATTATCTGGGCATCCTGTTGGATAGTCCGCTGTTTTATCAAAATATGTTGGTTCCATTGCAATAGATGCACCTGTTTCTGTATTGATGATAAATGCATCATCATGCAGAACCTGAATCTCTTCGTATTTATTATTATGTGTTGCATGTGTTAATGTGGATTTTCCTGATCCTGATAATCCGAAGAAAGATGCTACGAATTTCTCTCCATTATCTAATCTGAATTCTTTCTGTCCACCATGGCAGGAAGCATATCCGTTACGATTTGCGATCGCCCATGCAATTGTTAATGTACCTTTCTTATGTTCCCCAAAGTATTTCATACCAAGAAGTGCAGCACAGTTTGTGTCTGTATTAAAATATGTTAATCCTAATGGATGTTCTTCATGTGTCCACTGTGGATCTGAGAAAATATAGATATCTGTCTCATCTGCAACTGGCTGTGAATTCTTATACATTTCATTGTATTCAGGATTCATATACTGGAAATTTAACATCCAGGAATATAAAATATTTTCTTCACCTTCTGGAATTAAAAGATGTGCTTTTACCATAAATTCAGGATCTAAACCGATATATACCTGTGCATGGTACATTGTTGTCCATCTTGTATCATAGATCGCATCCATTAATTTTAAATCCAGATCATTTATATCGACACCAGGTTCACTGGAAATTCTTCTTGCGGCTGCACAGCGTCCAGTCACTGATCCATCATTAAATAATAGAACTTTGGACCCCTCATCTAAACCAATCGCTTCTGGTTTATATACTGGCATATCTGTAACGATCGTTCCAGGCGAATTCTTTGCTAATTCATAAGCCTGCTTTAAATCTTTTACTTCTACAACGTTATTTCCATAGAATGCTGCTTCAATAATGGATCTTGTTTTTGAAAATCCAGGCTTTCCTTTTCCGATTTCTTCATGTGTGTAATAAGCTTTTGTTGACATAAGTTACTCCTCCATTCATAGGTTGCTTTCGATGCGTCTTCTCAAAATGTCAAAACTACATGGGCCTGCATCTAAAATCTCTGTGTGGTACGCTTTTAAGCTGTATTTATTCCCTGCCATTTTCTTATAATCAGTCAAAAGCTCATGAAACTCCTGATAACCGATATAATAAGATAAATAGTTTGCAGGATTCTCGATAATCATCTGAAATAATTCATCTGCCTGAGAATCATCCATTCCAAATGATCTTAAATACGCCCTGACATCTTTCTTCTTCCATCCTTCATAATGAACTCCAAGATCAACTCTTGAACAAAGTGCCAGATTGTACTCGTACATCTCCATATTCATCTGTTGATAAATATCGCCATATCCTTCAGCATCCATCATACTGTAACTAAAAACTTCTACATACGTTGCATATCCTTCTGAATATCCAGGATAATCAAGCAGATAGCGCACTGGATCATCGTTCCTTGCCGCATAATATACATTCTGGTATAAATGTCCTGGGTATCCTTCATGTGCCAAAGTTGGATATAACTCTGCAGTCTGTGCCTTATTAATGTAAATTACATTCTCCTTGTAAGAATCAATCTCTGGTACCATATAGAACGCAGGACTGGTATATTCTTCCATGGTTTTGTGCACATATTTTATTTTACAGCTAACTTTTGGTGCCTTTGGATAATATTTTACCATCTTTTGCCTTAGTTTGTTAAGTATATTTTGTGGATTTTGCACAATTTTTATATTTTTTTTATGATTTCTATATTCATTTATGATATTTGGATACTTTTTTTGCAATTTTATAAGTTTTCGAAGGCATTTTTCAATGGATCGATCACTGATTTCGATCATTTCTTCTATCGTTTTATCTGATCCTGTTTTCTGTGCAACCAATACTTTATAATATTCTTTTCCATTTTTATAATAATACAGACCATTTTCATTTTTCCCATTTCCATTTAATGCCTGCAAATGGGAATATAATTTTTCATAAGCAGGCAGCACCTTTGTACCGATCAATTTCTTATTTTCTCTGCAGTATTTCTTTTTCTGAGCTGCATTAATTCCTTTAATATCTGCAATTCTTAAATTAAATGTTGCAACCAACATATTGTTTTCTTTTTGCTTTATGACATTCTGAATCTGCTGCAATACTTCTTTTAAAGACTGATCAGATAAGAATAAATTTCTCTTTACCTGTTCCTTGCTGTATTCGATCAGTGAATCAAAATATCCATCCAGTCCCTTCAATAATTGAAAATAGCTTTTGATATCTTTCTCATTTTTCAGACGATATTCACTTAATGTCAGAAGAATCTGTGCCTGCTGCCCAGATGTTTTCCCAAGGATTCTTTCATAATACGGATACATCGAAAGATTTTTCTGTCTTCTTAAGTAATCCATCAAAACCATATATGTATTTTTCTGTTTTTTCGTCAATTCCTTTTGTTTAAATTTTTTTAACTTCTCAATTTCTTTTGAAATTTTAATTTTTTCATTCAATACACTTCCCTGATCCATGGATGGATAAAGATTTTTCGCTTGTTCTAATCTATATTTTTCTGGATTTTCTAAAAGGAAATGCATCGTGATCTCATTTGTTGATATATTTTCTTTAAAAAACGCATCCGTATACTGATCAAATACTTTTTTTGTTGTATTTTTTTCTTGATCTTTCCATTCTTGGATCAGACTATACCCTCCCAGAAATATCAGACAAATTCCAATCATGATCAACTTTATTCTGACCTTTTTCAATCTCCCTGCAAATTCCATTTCTACCTCCAAATAAACACTTGTTAATATCTTATTTTTTAAAGAAAAGAAATAGACTATCCGCACAAGATGTACTATAATTATAAGGATAGAAACAGAAAATCGGAGGATCATTATGAGTAAGAAACCATATTATATTACGACTGCAATTACTTATACTTCCGGAAAACCTCATATTGGTAACACATATGAGATCATCCTGGCAGACAGTATTGCTCGATATAAAAGAATGGAAGGCTATGACGTATTTTTCCAGACAGGAACTGACGAACATGGCCAAAAAGTAGAATTAAAAGCAGAAGAAAAAGGGGTAACACCAAAAGAATTCGTTGATGATGTTGCCGGAGATATCAAGAGAATCTGGGATCTTATGAACACTTCTTATGACCGTTTTATCAGAACAACTGATGAAGATCACGAGAAACAGGTTCAGAAGATTTTTAAGAAATTATATGAACAGGGAGATATCTACAAAGGTGAATACGAAGGTTTATACTGTACACCTTGTGAATCTTTCTTCACAGAGAGCCAGTTAGTAGATGGTAAATGTCCTGACTGCGGACGTCCAGTACAACCTGCAAAAGAAGAAGCTTATTTCTTAAAATTAAGCAAATATGCAGACCGTCTGATCGAACACATCAATACACATCCTGAATTTATTCAACCAGAATCCCGTAAGAATGAGATGATGAACAACTTCCTTCTTCCTGGACTTCAGGATCTGTGTGTTTCAAGAACATCATTTTCATGGGGAATCCCAGTTGACTTTGATGAAGGACACATCGTTTATGTATGGTTAGATGCATTGACAAACTATATCACAGGTATCGGTTATGACTGTGATGGAAACAGTTCAGACAAGTTTAATAAGTTCTGGCCTGCAGATCTTCACCTGATCGGTAAAGATATCATCCGTTTCCATACGATCTACTGGCCGATCATCCTGATGGCACTGGATCTTCCTCTTCCTAAACAAGTATTTGGACATCCTTGGCTGCTTCAAGGTGATGGTAAGATGAGTAAATCCAAAGGTAACGTTTTATACGCAGATGATCTAGTTGACTTCTTCGGAGTTGACGCAGTGCGTTATTTCGTTCTTCATGAAATGCCTTTCGAACGTGATGGTGTGATCTCATGGGAATTGATGATCGAGCGTATGAACTCTGACCTTGCGAATATTCTTGGTAACCTTGTAAACCGTACGATTTCTATGTCCAACAAATATTTTGGAGGAATCGTAGAAGACAAGGGTGTTGCAGGAGATTATGATGATGATCTGAAAGCCGTTGTGACAGGTACAAGAGATAAAGTGGCTGAGAAGATGGCTGACCTTCGTGTTGCAGATGCAATGACTGAGATCTTTAACTTATTCCGTCGCTGCAACCGTTATATTGATGAGACTATGCCTTGGGTATTAGCAAAAGACGAAGCTTCAAAAGACCGTCTGGCTACTGTTTTATACAACCTTGTTGAAGGAATCACAATTGGTGCATCTTTATTATCACCATATATGCCTGAGACATCTGAGAAGATCTTTGCTCAGTTAAATACATCTATGGTTGAATTTGATAACCTTGCAACATTTGGAAACTACAAGAGTGGTACAAAAGTAACTGAAAAACCTCAGATCTTATTCGCAAGATTAGATGAGAAAGAAGTTATGGAAAAAGCCAAAGTCTTAATGGAGAAACAGGCTGCTTCTGTCAAAGCTGCAAACGCTGCTGTAGAAGAAGATACTGTCATCGACATTGAACCAAAAGATGAAATCACTTTTGATGATTTCACTAAGATGCAGTTCCAGGTTGGTGAGATCATTGCCTGTGAAGAAGTGAAGAAATCCAAGAAACTTCTTTGCTCTCAGGTTAAGATCGGAAGCCAGGTAAAACAGATTGTTTCTGGTATCAAAGCTTATTATAAACCAGAAGATATGGTCGGTAAGAAAGTTATGGTACTTGTGAACTTAAAACCAGCCAAATTAGCAGGAGTTCTCTCTGAAGGAATGTTACTTTGTGCTGAAAATGATAAGGGTGAATTAGCTCTTGTAACACCAGATAAAGATATGCCAGCAGGTGCTGAAATCTGTTAATTATACTTATTTATTCTCTAGTTTATAAGTAAACAAATAAATTGACAACCAGATTTTGGTATGCTATGGTTTAAGATATAAAATGATTGTAAGACATTAAGGAGGTTTACACATGAAAAGTACAGGCATTGTAAGAAGGCTTGACGAACTTGGAAGAATTACTTTACCGATCGAATTACGTCGTAACTTTGATGTGAACGAACGCGATCCTCTTGAAATATTTGTAGATGACGATAAGATTATTTTAAAGAAATATAATCCTGCAGATATTTTTACTGGAGAAGATATGGATGATCTGATTGACTACAAAGGAAAGAAAGTCTCAAGAAAATCTATCATTGAATTAGCTAAACTTGCTGGATTCGAAATTACTGAAGCGTAATTTTTTGGATCATTTCAATAAAGACAAACAAAAGGTATGGGAATTGATATTATTTTCCCATACCTTTTTTTGATATATTTTTATTCCTCTTCCAACAACTGCTGATAAATCTCTCTCTTACCAACACCTCGATCTTTGGCTACCAGTTTCATCGCTTCTTTCTTTGAATATCCCTGATCCATATAACGGTTCATATGCTCTGACAATGGAATCTTTAGAAATTCTTCCTGACTCTCTTCTTTTAATTCTTGAAATGATTTTCCTTCTATTATCATCACACATTCGCCTTTTGGCGGATTTTCTCTATGATAGGCAAGGATTTCCCCAAGCGTTGATTTAAAAACGCTCTCATGCTTCTTTGTGAGTTCTCTGCATAATGTCATGGATCTGTCTCCGAGCACCTCATGTAGTTCTTCCAAAGTCCTTACTAAACGATGTGGTGCTTCATAAATGATAATAGATCTTGTCTCATTTTCCAGAGAATCAAGAATCTGTTTTCTTTCTTTTTTATCTGATGGAAGAAATGCTTCAAAACAAAATCTTCTTGTTGGCTGCCCAGAGATGATCAGTGCATTGATCAACGCACATGCTCCCGGTAATGCAGTAACTGTGATTCCTGCTTCATGGCACTGTCTTACCAATTCTTCTCCTGGATCTGAAATTCCCGGTGTCCCAGCATCTGTAATGAGTGCGATATCTTTTCCTTCCTGCAACTGCTTTACAAGAACTTTTGCTTTCTCCACACGATTATACTCATGATAGCTTGTCATCTTTGTCTTAATTTCAAAATGATTTAATAATTTGATACTGTGCCTTGTGTCTTCCGCTGCGATCAGATCAACTTCTTTTAATGTGTTGATCACACGAAAAGTAATGTCTTCCAGATTACCAATCGGTGTCGCACACAAATATAATGTTCCACTCATGCTTATTCCTCCGGACTCATTCCATAAATCTTATAAATTTCTTCTGTGTATTTTCCTTCTTTTTGATAAACGATCAATGGAGGCTCAACTGTCATTCTTGACTTTCCGCCTTTTACTGCTTCTAATAAAAATATATTCGGTTCTTTATCAATGTATGGATGCACAAAACGGATTCTCTTTGGCTCTAATCCATCCTTAGACAGCTGGCATAAAATCTCTGATAATCTGAATGTTCTGTGTACCAGAAACAGTTTTCCTTTGTTCTTTAAAAGCTTTTTAGCTGCTGCCGTGATATCCGCAAATGTGCAAAGTATCTCATGTCTTGCGATTGCTTTCGTCTCCGACGGATTCTTAAGTCCATGCTGTCCGATCATATATGGCGGATTCGATGTGATCGTGTCAAAGCTGTCATGTGAAAAAATCGTAGAAGCCTCTTTGATATCACCCTCCACGATCTCTATCTTATCTTCCAAATGATTTAATTTGACACTTCTTGCCGCCATCTCTGCCATCTCTGGCTGTATTTCAAGCCCTGTAAGATGAACAGCCTTCGTCTTTGCCTCCATCAAAATTGGGAGGATTCCAGTCCCCGTACCGAGGTCTAGAACTCTCCCACCATTCTTAACTTGTGCAAAATCTGATAAAAGAACCGCATCCATTCCAAAACAAAATCCTTGTTCTTTCTGGATGATCTGATAACCATTGATCCCAAGATCATCAATTCTTTCTCTTTCCATGTCCTTTATTACATCCTTGATTCTTATTATTGCATCCTTTACTGCACCCCTGGCATCCTTGTGGCTTTTTCTTTCTCATCAGAAGATCATCAATCTTATATTCCTGGATTTCTTTATCTCCATTCTCATCTTCCACGATCAGTTTTACCTTCTGTCGAAGTACATCTACTCTCTGAACTTCTCCAACTACTCCATCTTTTGTCTTTAATTTCTCACCGACATTTGGAAGCTTACTGTTTAAATACTCATATGTTTCCTGTTCATTCTTAAGACAGCACATCAATCTTCCGCAGACTCCTGAAATCTTTGTCGGATTCAGTGACAGATTCTGCTCTTTGGCCATCTTGATAGAAACAGGTGCAAACTCAGATAAAAATGTATTACAGCATAATTTTCTTCCACAAATTCCCATACCACCAAGCATCTTGGCTTCATCTCTGACGCCGATCTGTCGTAATTCAATTCTTGTCCTGAACACTGCTGCCAGATTCTTTACAAGTTCACGAAAATCAACTCGTCCATCTGCCGTAAAGTAAAATAATACTTTATTATTATCAAATGTA
>ENA-OUQS01001963-OUQS01001963.1-human-metagenome-genome-assembly--contig:-NODE-1963-length-14760-cov-4.040258_pt1 | contig 14760 bp, 10 predicted proteins | sample MGYA00248463_ERZ548848 | MGnify/ENA primary metagenome ERZ548848 (study PRJEB26491, sample SAMN04978192) | human metagenome | host: Homo sapiens | study: EMG produced TPA metagenomics assembly of the... | reverse complement strand
AGCAGTGCGGCGCCGGCGAGCGAAACGGCGATGGCCGTGAACAGCCGCCGCGAACAGCGTTCGCGGAAAAAGAGCGTCATGGCCAGCGCGACGGCCAGCGGATAGAGGAAATGAATGGTTGAAGCGACGCCTGTGGCGATGTTGGCATAGGCGAAGACGAGGCTCAGCGAACAGCCGGCCCGGAAGAGGCTCAGCAGGAAGACGACGCCGAAATCCCTGCGGGCGATGCGCAGCCGCCGGCCCGTCGCCAGCCCGAAGAGCAGCAGCGCCGCCGAGGCGACGCCCCAGCGGTAGGTCAACACCTCGAACGGTGAAAAACCGTCGCGGAGCAGCGTGACGGTGAACAGCGGTGCCAGCCCGAAGGTCGACGAGGAGAGGGCGGCGTAGGCGATTCCTTTGGGATTGTTCATGGTTCGGGTGCCGCACGGTTGCGTGCGGCATACAAAGATACGAATAAGTGAGGGCAGAAGCAAGCGTCAGCTTGCTTCTGCCGAACGGGAGTATCTAAGGCGCCAGCCAAAGATACGAAAAGTCAAGGGCAGAAGCAAGCGCTAGCTTGGTTCTGCCGAACGGGAGTATCTAAGGCGCCAGCCAAAGGTGGAAACCTTTTTCGGAAAAGCCGAGGCTCTCCGCCCGGTTTTCGGCGGTTGCGGGCTGCACGGGCCGTTTCCCGCGTCGGGAGGGCGGTCGCGCAAACGCGGATACTGCGGTTTCTCTGCAAACGTTTTCCGGTACATTTTTTCGCAAAAAGTGATGCGAAACGCAAAAAAACGAATATTGCGCTTTCGGGATCAAAATTTTTTGTACATTTGTTTACCTGAAAACCATCGCGCGGCGTCCGGTCGTCCGGAGCGCTGCGCCCCGATTAAAACTGCTACCCATGGAACACGCCTATGTAATAGGTTTGGACTACGGAACGGATTCCGTGCGCGCCCTGCTGGTCGACGCCCTCACGGGGCGGGAGATCGACTCCGAAGTGGCGCTCTATCCCCGCTGGAACAAAGGGCTTTACAGCGATCCCCGCGTGGCCCATTTCCGCCAACATCCCAAGGATTATCTCGAAGCGCTGCGTCAGTCGGTGCGCGCCGTGACCGGCCGCCATGCCGATCTGGCGCCCTACGTCCGGGCGCTGTCGGTCGATACGACGGCCAGCACCCCCTGCCTGACCGACAGGGCGGGAGTTCCCCTCTCGCTGCACGAGGAGTACGCCGAAAACCCCGACGCGATGTTCGTGCTGTGGAAGGACCATACGGGGCAGGCCGAATGCGAGGAGATCAACGCCCTCTGTGCCCGCTCCGAGATCAACTACGCCTGCCATTCGGGCAACTACTACTCGGCCGAATGTTTCTGGTCGAAGGTGCTGCACCTGCTGCGCCGGGACGAAGCGCTGCGGCGCGACGCCTGGTCGGTCGTCGAACTGTGCGACTGGATTCCCGCCGTGCTGACGGGGTGCCCCGACGCCGCGAGCGTCAAGATGGGCCACTGCGTCTGCGGTTCGAAACTGATGTGGGCCGAGGAGTGGGGCGGCTATCCGCCCGAAAAGTTCTTCGCCGAGCTCGATCCCGTGCTGCTGCCCGTGCTGCATCATCTGCCGAACGTCAACTACGGCTGCGACGTCGCGGCCGGCACCCTGACCGGGGAGTGGGCCTCCGAACTGGGGCTTCCGGCGGGTATTCCCGTCGGCGTGGGGTGCATCGATTCGCATTCGGGAGCAGTCGGCGCCGGCATCCGCTACGGGACGGTGGTGCTCAACCTCGGCACCTCGGCCTGTTACATGGCCGTCATGCCGCCCGAAGCGATGGGCGATAAGATCGTCGAGGGGATTTTCGGACAGGTCGACGGATCGATTCTGCCGCGCATGATCGGATTCGAGTCGGGTCTGTCGGCTTTCGGCGACGTCTACGCCTGGTTCAAGCGGCTGCTCTGCTGGCCGTTGCGGGAGATTCTCGCCCGTACGGAGCTGGTCGACGCGCCGACGCGCGACCGGCTGATCGCCGAAACGGAGGCGGGGATCATGGATGCGCTCACGCAGGGTGCTGCCGCACTGCCGTTGCGCGCCGACGCGCCGCTGGCTACCGACTGGCTCAACGGCCGTCGTTCGCCCTTCGCCGACAGTTCGCTCACGGGAACGCTCACGGGGCTGGACCTCTCGACCTCGGCTCCCGAGATCTACTACGCATTCGCCGAGGCGACGGCCTTCGCCACGAAACATATCCTCGACCACATGCGCGACAACGGCGTGCGCATCGACCGGCTGATCGGCGTGGGCGGCATCGCCCAGAAGTCGCCCTTCGTGATGCAGCTGCTGGCCGACACGACCGGTATGCGGATCGACGTCTCGGACTGCAAACAGGCCGGAGCGATGGGGGCGGTGGTCCACGCGGCTACCATCGCGGGACTCTACCCTTCGATCACCGAAGCGCAGCAGGCGCTCTGCGCCCCTGCGTCGCGCAGCTACGTGCCCGACGTGTCGCGGCAGGCAGTGCTGAACGAACGTTATGCCCGTTACCGCGCCGTGGGCGCCTTCACCGAACGACTGAAAAATAACCGATAGAACTTCAATCAACCGATGAATCTACTCAAAGACCCGAACAAACGCAAATGGGTGATCGTGGCGACCATGTTCATCGCCATCATCTGCAACTACCTCGACCGGCAGCTGCTCTCGATCCTCAAACCCGAAATTCTGGAACATTTCGGCATCGGCGACATGCAGTACGCATGGATCGTCAACGTCTTCCTGATCTGTTACGCGCTGATGTACCCCGTATCGGGGATTCTGGTCGACCGGTTCGGCCCCAAGCGGGTGATGCTCGCGGGCATCGCCGTCTGGTCGCTGGCCTGCATCGGCGGCGGCCTGGCGCAGACGGTCTGGCAGTTTGCCGTGTGCCGCGGCATCCTGGGACTGGCCGAGCCGACGGTCTTCGCCGGACAGCTGGTGGCCGTGACGCTCTGGTTCGAGAAGCGGCAGCGTGCGACGGCCAACAGCCTTTGTACGGTCGGCGGATCGCTGGGCGCGGTGATCGCACCGCTGGTGATCGCATGGCTCATGCGCTGGTTTTCGAACTGGCAGGAGGTGTTCCTCGTGGCCGGTGTGGCGGGTCTCGTCATCGCGGGGCTGTGGATGGTCGTCTACCGCACGCCGTCGCAGGAGATTCTCGACCGTACGGTCAACGTAGACCGGATGACCTCCTCCGGCGAGGAGCAGAAGTCCTTCACGCTGGGCGGGCTTTTCCGTACGCGCACGCTGTGGGGCGCCTTCCTGATCCGTCTGATAAGCGACCCCGTGTGGTATTTCTGCTGTTTCTGGCTGCCGGGCTACCTGCGCGGCATGGGCGAGGCGCAGAACCTCACGCACGAACAGACGCTCAACATGATCCAGTGGATCGGCGGCATCCCGTTCCTCGTCGGTGCGCTGGGCGGAATCCTCACCTCGGTCTGGTCGGATTCGATGATAAAGCGGGGTCGCAGCGCACTGTCGGCGCGCAAGGTCATGCTGATGGCGGTGGTCGTCGTCGCACCGCTCTGTGCGGCGGTGCCTTATGTCGGCGCCAGCGAGACGCTCTCGTTCGCATGGCGTGTGGGGCTGGTCGTGGCGATTTTCAGCCTCGTGGCGGTGATGTGCCTCAGCTGGCTCTATACGCTGCCGGTCGTGCTGGCCGAGACCTTCCCGATCAAGAACGTGGCCAGCGTGATGGGCATCTGCTGCGGTGCGGGCGCACTGGGCAGCGTGGTGTTCAACCAGTTCGTCGGGTCGATCCCGTCCGAAGCGTGGTATACGCTCTTCGCGATCATGGGTACGCTCCACATCATCGCAGCCGTCGTGTTGTGGAAGATGGTGCGTCCCGAGTCGCCGGAGACGAAATAAACGAATAAACTGTCGAATTGCTATGAAGACGATAAAAGAACCCGCACGCGACATTCCCGTCCGCGCCGAGGCGGACGTTCTGGTCGTGGGCGGCGGCCCCGCCGGCATCATGGCCGCCGAGGCGGCTGCGGGCGACGGCCTGCGCGTAATGCTCGTCGAGAGCCGCGGTTTTCTGGGCGGCAACCTTACGATCGGTCTGCCGATTCTCGGTTTCCTGGGCCGCAAGGGCAACCAGATCATCGAGGGGTCGGCGCAGCGGTTCATCGACCGGCTGCGTGCACGCGGCGCGGCGAGCGAACACCGCCCCTGCAAGAACCACATGAGCCTGACGATCATCGACGAGGAGGAGGTCAAGCGCACGGCGCTCGAAATCATGGAGGAGAAGGGCGTCGAGGTATTGCTTTACACCTTTTTCGCCGATGCGATCCGCGAGGGGGATGCGGTGAAGGGCGTCGTCGTCGAGAGCAAGGCGGGCCGCGAAGCGATCCTGGCCAAAACGGTCATCGACTGCACGGGCGACGGCGACGTGGCCTTCCGCGCGGGCGTGGAGTGCCGCAAGGGCGACGCCGAAGGCGGCATGCAGCCCCCGACGCTGATGTTCTGCATGAAGGGCGTCGACGTGCAGCGGCTGCGCGACGCGATCGTCCAGCATCCCGACGTCTACGACATGGACACCATGCCGGCCGAGCAGTTCCGTACGGGCAAGTTCATCACCGTCGGCTTGCGCAACCAAATCGAGCAGGCGCGCGCCAAGGGTATCCACATCCCCGTAGCACGCACGATCCTCATCACGGGACTTGCCGACGACGAGATCTGGGTCAACATGACGCGCGTGAGCGGCGTCGATTCGACCCGTCCCGAGAGCTATACCTACGGGGAGATCGAAGGACGCAAACAGATTTACGAGATCGCGCGCTACCTGCGCGAATTCGTGCCGGGCTTCGCCGACGCCCGTATCGAGAAGGTCGCTCCCTTCATGGGTATCCGCGAGAGCCGCGTGATCGTGGGCAGATACGTCCTCACGGCCGAGGACATCATCGCGTGTCGCCGCTTCGGCGATGCGATCGCCGTGGCGGGTTATCCGGTGGACATCCACCACGCCAAGGGCGGCGACTGCACGATGCACTTCTGCGACGACAGTTACGACATTCCCTACCGCTGCCTGCTGCCCGAACGGGTGGCGGGACTGCTGGTGGCGGGCCGCTGCTCGTCGATGAACCACGAGGCGATGGCTTCGACGCGCGTCATGTCGACCTGCATGGCGTTGGGCGAAGCGGCCGGACGCGCCGCACGGCTGGCCTTGAAGGCGGGCGTGCAGCCCGCCGACCTCGACGTGGAGGCGCTGCGCGCCGAACTGCGTGCGACGGGCGCCTATTTGGGATAGAATTACCCGATTAATTCATCCGACGTTTTCGCTGAGCCGAATGAGCAGAGCCGCGCTTGCGCGAGCCATGCCATGGCGAGAAAAATGAAGAATAAATTCAAGATAAAACATCAACCGATACCGAAAATGAAACAGATTGAAGAACCGGCCCGGCGGATTCCGGTGCGTGCGGAGGTGGATGTCCTGGTCGTGGGCGCAGGCCCTGCGGGACTTATGGCAGCCCAGGCGGCTGCTTTGGAGAAAGGCACCAAAGTAATGCTCGTCGAGAGCCGCGGTTTCTTGGGCGGCAACATGACCATCGGTCTGCCGCTGCTCGGATTCCTCGGGCGCAAAGGCAACGTCGTCATCAAGGGTCTGCCGTTGCAGTTCGTCGAGCGTCTGCAAGAGAAGGGGCTGGCTACGCACCACCGTGCATGTCCGCTCCACGTCAGCCTTACGATGATCGACCCCGAGGGAACGAAACATCTGGCATTCCAGATTATCAAGGAGTGCGGCATCGACCTGCTGATGTACGCCTTCGCAACCGACGTCATCATGGAGGGCAACACCGTCAAAGGCGTAATCATCGACTCCAAAAAGGGGCGCGAAGCGATTCTCGCCAAGCGCGTCATCGACTGTACGGGCGACGGCGACATCGCCTACCGTGCAGGCGCACCGATGAACTACGGCAACGAAAAGGGCATCCCGCAGCCTCCGACGCTCATGTTTTCGATGCGCGGAGTCGATTCGCGCAAACTGCGCGACGCCGTGGCCGACCATCCGGACGTATACGACATCGACTTCATCCCCAACGAGTTCTTCCGCGCGGACGACAACTGTACGTTCGTCGGCTTCCGCAACCAAATCAAGAAGGCCCGCGAGGCAGGCTACAAACTCCCTGTCGAGCGTACCATCTTCATGACGGGCATGGCTCCCGACGAGTGGTGGGTGAACATGTCGCGCGTCAACGGCATCGACGCAACCGACCCTGCACAGTACACGCAGGGCGAGATCATCTGCGCCGAGCAGAACGAGGAGATCGTACGCTATCTGAAAGCATACATCCCCGGTTTCGAGAACGCATACGTGGACCGCGTCGCTCCGTTCATGGGCATCCGCGAAACCCGTCGCATCGTCGGGGAATACATTCTGACCGAGGACGACATCTTCAACTGCGCCAGGTTCGACGACGTCATCGCCGTCGCAAGTTATCCGGTGGACCTTCACCATCCGGTGGGCGGCGACTGCTCGCTCTACTGGTGTCCGGACTGCTACGACATCCCGTACCGCTGTCTGATACCGCAGAAAATCGACGGTCTCATCGTCGCCGGACGCAACGTGTCGATGACGCATCTCGCATTGGCTTCCGCCCGCGTCATGGCTCCTGCAATGGCTCTCGGCGAGGCTGCGGGCAAGGCTGCGGCACTCTCCGTCAAGGAGAATGTCGAACTGCGCGACCTCGACGTCCGAAAACTGCAAGAGTCGCTCAAAGCGGAGGGCGTATATTTCAGAGAGTAGCGTATGTTCCGCAGGATTCTGATAATTACCGGTGTGCTGCTGTCGCTCGCCGGTACCGCCGAAGCCGGCGAAAAGGCTGAATCCGACGACGACATCCACCGCGTGATGACGTGCAACATCCGTATCACGGGACTCGAAGCCGACGCTCCCTACCCCGAACGGGTCTGGGAGAACCGCCGCGATCTGTGCGTCGAGACGATCCTTTCGCGGCGTCCCGACATCATCTGCTTGCAGGAGGCGATCTACGACTCCTACGCCTATCTGAAAGAGAAGTTGCGCGGCTACGTGCCCTACGGATTCGCAGGGCCGGAGATGGATCCTTATACCGAAGGGTATCATTTCATCGGCAAGAACGTGATCTTCTTCCGCCGCGACCGCTACGAGTTCGTCTCGGCAGGGTGCTACTGGCTGTCGGAGACGCCGCTCGTCGGCGGCAGCTGTTCGTGGAACACCACGCGGGCGCGCCACTGCAACTGGGTGCGGCTGCGCGACAAACGTTCGGGCCGCGAGCTGCGCGTGCTGGACGTGCACCTCGACCACAAGAGCGACGAGGCGCGCCGCGAGCAGATCCGGATGGTGATGGACGAGTGCGCGCAGTACGCCCCCGATTTCCCGCAGATTCTCTGCGGCGATTTCAACGCGGGTATCGACAGCGCGCCGATCGGCTACATCCGCACGGTCGACGGCTGGCGCGAGATGTACGAGAGCGTCCACGGGCCGGGCGAGACGGGCTTCACCGCCCATGCCTTCAAGGGCGAGGAGTACAAGCCCGAGAAGTCGCACCGCATCGATTTCATCTTCTATCGCGGCGACGTGGAGGTGTGCGATGCGGAGATCGTGCGCGACCGCAAGGGGGCGATGTACCCCAGCGACCACTATTTCCTCTTCTCGGAGTTCACGCTTCGCTGAGCGTCGCGAAGGAATTGAAAAACGGGCCGGTCTTCGAAGACCGGCCCGTTTCCGTTTCGGGGGTGTGTTCAGAAGATGCCCGTGAGCATCGCCTTTACGACGTTGCGGTCGGGATTCGTGCCGCCGTATTGTTCGTAGGTGTAGTTGAGCTGGCAGCGCAGATGCTTGAAGGGCTGCCAGGTGACGCCCGCCGTGTAGTTGGTCTGCCGCGCTGCGGAGCGTCCCGCCACTTCGTCGAACTGCTCGAACCGCGCGGCCGGCAGCCACTTGGGGGTCACCCAGCAGGCGGCCATCGCGTAGTAGCCGCGGCTGTCGAACGGTGCGGCCACGTCGGGCGAGACGATGCCGGTACGGCCGGCGATATACTCGCCGCGGGCGATCCAGCGTCCGTCGTCGTAGCATACGCCGCCGCCGTAGCGCGTGCGTCGGGCGTAATCGGCGCCTACTTCGCCCCAATAGTAGTATCCCGCGAAGGAGAGTGCGCGCAGGGGTTGAACCATCAGCCGCGCCACGACGTCCTTGCTCTTGTTCTTGTCCTTGGTGTTGATCCCTTCGCCGTTGAATACGCCGACGTTGTAGTTGAGGATGCTGTATCCGTCGCGGTCGATCAATCCGCCGTAGAGCTGTGCGCCCAGGTCGCGTCCCGTGGCGTTGACACCGCAGACGTCGGTGAACCCCATCAGGCGGCAGACCGCCATCGAATATTCGATGAATTCGTATTTGAGCGGCACGTAGTGCGTGTTCTCGATCGAGAACGGAACCTTGAATTGTCCGACCTGCACGTTGAGGGCTTCCAGCGGTTTGTAGCGCAGGTAGATGTCGACGATCTTGGGCGATGCGAATTCGAGTTGCAGCCGGTAGTCGATCTTGGGCGAAATGTCGCCCTGGAAGTCCACGCGGGCGCGTTTGACGAAGAAGGTCGATGCGTCGTCGCTCCATTCGTAACCCAGTTGCAGATAGCCGGAGATGCGCGGGAGGCGCGACAGGATCCGGTCGGCGGCCGCCGACCGGCCTTTGAGCGTTTCGACCTCCGCCGAGAGGCGTTCGACGGTAGCAGCGAGCGAGTCGCGCTGCTGCGCGGCGCCCCGTGTCGCCGGAAAGAGGCCGGCGGCGACCGCCAGCGCAAGGAGGAGTCTCTTCATGGATCGTAAGGATTGTTTTGCAGCCGCAAAGTTCGAAAGATATTCCCGGATTTCCCTACGTGAAAATACCTAAAAACACGAAAGCCGCCGGTGTGTCGGTCCGGCGGCTTTTGCGAAGATCTGCGAGGGTCGGTTTTATCGCGGCAGAGGGAACGAGAGGGTGCGGGCGTCGAGATAGCTGCCCGGATAGATGCTTCCCACGCCCCAGATGCGGCGGCCGTACTCCCAGTTGAAGGCCTGTCCGTTGGAGACGGCGAGCCAACCGCTGGTCAGCCGCCGCACGAAGTCGCGTTCGATCGGCGTGACCTGCTGCTGGCGGGGCATACTCCAACGCTCCATTTCGGGTTTGTGCAGCGGAACGGGTTCGAGAATATGTCCGTCGACGACGACCGTTCCGGGTATCCATTTGTCGACGCGCAGCGAATCGGGAATCCGTTCCAGCAACTCCTGCAACTCTCCCTCGACCGCCTGTTCGACACGTTGCTCCGTCGTTTCGCGGGCCCGCTGCTGCTCCTGCCGTTCGATCTCCGCCTCCGTCACGGGAGGCTCCTGCGCTCCTGCGGCACTCGCGGCGAGCAGGAAGAGGATCGATAGGAAAAGATTCGTTTTCAACAGTTGTTTTTTCGCCATGGCATAGCTCGCGCAAGCGCGGCTCTGCCCATTTGGCTTAACGAAAACGTTCTTGTTCATCATAGCTATATTCCGGTTTGCGGTTCGTCAAAATACCTCCTGCAAAATCCTTACCGACTGCACGGCGTGAATCGCGTCGAGGTGGTAGCCGTAGTAGACCAGCAGGGCGTCGAGATAGGCCACGCGCTGGCGGCGGTTGAGTCCGATCTCGGCGATGTAGCGTACGTCGCACTCCAACAGGTCGTGCAGGATGCGGGCGTCGTCGGCCGAAAGCACCTCGCCGTGCGGCGGCCGCAGCGGCGTGAACGAACCCTCGCGGATGTCGAACCACGCCCCCGGCAGGTAGGCGTTGCCCGGCGAAAAGCCCAGAAACCGGCTCAGGTTCGTCAGGAACCAGAGGTGGAAATTGGCCACCCCCTCGTCCAGCGCGTCGAGTGCCGCCACCGAACCCCAGACGAAGTCGAAGAGCCGCTGGTTGGGTTCGCACTCCTTGACCAGCCGGTAGAGCACCTCGGCCATGAAGAGCGCGATGGTCGACTTGCGGACGTCGAACGGCAGCGATTGCAGCACGATCCCGCTGCGGACCTCGCGGAAGCGGTGCATCTGCATGCGCGACGACTCCAACCCCTCGAACTCCACGGCGAACATCGGTTGGAACAGCGCCAGCTTCGACCCGTGGCCGCGTGCCGACCGGACGCCCTGCACCATGTAGCTCTGCCTCCCGCCGCTGTCGGTGAGCAGGTAGACGACCATTCCCGAATCGCCGTATTTGAGCGTGTGCAGCACGATGCCGCGCGCCTTGTAGGATTTCATACTCATGACCGTCCGGCCCCGACAGGGATTCTGTTCGCTTTCGGTATCTATCGATCTAACGTATCCGCTCCGAAATAATTGTCGTTTTCAGCTATGAATTTGTCAATTTTTCACGGCGTCCACGCGTGCCCAGCCGTCGCGCAGCGCATGTCCCGTAACGGAGAAGCCCGCAGCGCGCGCCGCTTCGGAGAGCGGAGCGACGTCGGCTTCCAGAATCCCGCTCATGAGCAGCCAGCCGCCTGCGTCGAGCGCTGCGGCATAGGCCGGCAGCTGCGCCAGCAGGATATTGCGGTTGATGTTGGCCGCGATGAAATCGTACCGCCGTCCGGCGATCGCCCCGATGTCGCCCAGCAGGGGCGTGACCCGTGTTTCGACGCTGTTGGCGCGGATGTTTTCGACGCAGTTCTCATAGGCCCATTCGTCGATGTCGACCGCATCGACCGCTTCGGCGCCGCGCAGGGCGGCCACGATGGCCAATACACCCGTGCCGCTGCCCATATCGAGGCCCCGCAATCCCGTCACGTCGCGGTCGAGCAATCCGGAAGCCATCAGGCAGGTCGTGGCGTGGTGGCCCGTGCCGAACGACATTTTGGGCATGATGACCACCTCCGCCTCCGTGGCGGCGGGAGCGTGGAACGGGGCACGGATCGTGAGCCGGCCGTCGACTTCGACAGGCGTGAAGTTGCTTTCCCACAGTGCGTTCCAATTTTGCGGTTCGATGCTCAGAAAGGTGGCGCGTCCGACGCCGTAACGCGCCAGCAGCGCATCCACTTCGCCTTTGCAGTCGGCCAGCCGCTCCTGGGGGATGTAGGCTTTGAGCCGTGCGCCCTCCTGCTCGAAACTCTCGAAAGGAAAATCGGCCAGTTCGGCCGTCAGAATCTCCGCCTGTTCGGCGTCGGCCGCATCCAGCGTCAGTTCGATGTAATCCATAATATTATGTAAAATTATTGCTATCTTTGCACACCGGCTTCGGCAGCGGGCAAACGGGGTTTGCCGCTGCGTTCGGCTTCGGGGTTTCCATCAGACAAAGTTAGGGATAATATGGCAGAAAACAGCAGACGGTGGGCGGAAATCTCCCGCAGGTACCGTACCTACATCAAGCTCGAAAAGCGGCTGTCGGCCAATACGGTCGAATCCTACATGCGCGATCTGGAACAGTTCGCCCATTTCGTGCTGCGGATGTGGGACGTGCCGCCGCGCAAGGTCGAGTCGCAGATGATCGAGCGTTACATGGCGTGGCTCTACGATCGCGGCTGCGAGAAGAGTTCGCAGGCGCGTGCGCTGAGCGGTCTGAAAAGTTTTTTCAACTATCTGCTGCTCACCGATGCGATCGAGAGTTCGCCCTTGGAGTTCATCGAGATGCCCAAGTTCAGCCGCCGGCTGCCCGACGTGCTGTCGACCGCCGAGATCGACCGGATTCTCGCCGCAATCGACCGCACGACGCCCAAGGGCGTGCGCGACGACGCGATGCTCGAACTGCTCTATTCGTGCGGACTGCGTGTCTCGGAGTTGATCTCGCTGAGGCTGTGCGATCTCTTCTTCGGCGAAGGATACATCCGAGTGATCGGCAAGGGCGACAAGCAGCGGTTGGTTCCGGTGAGCGACACGGCCCGCGAAAAGATTTACGCCTATCTCGATTGCCGCAAAGGCGGCAGTTCGAGCGAGGAGACGCTCTTCCTGAACAATCGCGGCGGACGGCTTTCACGCGTGATGATCTTCACGATCATCAAGCAGGCCGTACTGCGCGCGGGTATCGACAAGCAGGTCAGCCCCCACACCTTCCGCCACTCGTTCGCCACGCATCTGCTCGAAGGCGGCGCTTCGATCCGGCAGGTGCAGGAGATGCTGGGGCACGAAAACATCATCACGACCGAAATCTACACGCACCTCGACAACGAGCACCTGCGCGAAACCGTCGAACGGCACCTGCCGATCTGATCCGGTTGCGACGGGACGATCGTCGCTGTCGGGATTCGCCGGTGCGCATGCGCTTTCTGCCGCCGCCGTCCGGCGATGGCCCGAATCGATTTCCGGGGAGGAGTTGCGGATCGGTATTTTATCTCTTGCGGCTCTTTCCGCGCGGGGGCGCACTGCGTCGGACGTCGCGTTTCCCTGTGTCGGAGTCGCGGCCGACGCCTTTCGGGGCTGTCGTCCGCCGTCCCTGCGGCGGTCGTGCGCCGGACTCCGCCGTCCGGAAGAAATACCCCTTCTGACGGCGTTTCTCCTCCTGCGAGCGTGCCACGTAAACCTTTTCGCCCGTATAGGGATTCTCGCCCGTGTAGAACATCACCGACGAGAGCGTCATCGGCGTGGGGGTCAGGTCCTGCACCTGTTCGAGCGTGAAATGCAGCCGGCCCAGCACCTTGCCGGCCAGCGCCTGCATGTCGCGTTCGGTGCAGCCCGGGTGCGACGAGATGAAGTAGGGGATCAGCTGGTAGTTGAGCCCGTTGCTGCGGCAGATCGAGCGGAAGTCGTCGTTGAGCCGCTCGAAAAGGGCGAAGGGCGGTTTGCGCATCAGCGCGAGCACCCGCTCCTCGGTGTGCTCGGGAGCGACTTTGAGCCGTCCCGACGTGTGATGGCGGACGACCGTCTCCAAGTAGTCGCTCCCGTCGAAGAGGTCGTAGCGGATGCCGCTGCCGATGAAGGCCTTCTTGATCCCCTTTACGGCGCGGATCTTGGCGTAAAGGTCGAGCAGCGGCCGGTGGTCGTTGTCCAGGTTGGGGCAGATGCGCGGGTACAGACACGAGGGGCGCCGGCAGCGGGCGCAGAGCGTGCGGTCGCGGCCGCCCATGCGGTACATGTTGGCCGAGGGGGCGCCGATGTCGGAGAGGCAACCCCGGAAATCGGGCATCGCCGCGATGCGGCGCACCTCGTCGAGAATCGACCGCTCCGACCGCGAGTGGATGAACTTGCCCTGATGCGCCGAAATGGTGCAGAAGGCGCAGCCGCCGAAGCAGCCGCGGTGGATGTTGACCGAATGCTTGATCATCTCCCACGCCGGGATGTCGCCCTTGCCGCGGTAGCGCGGATGCGGCGCCCGTTCGTAGGGAAGGTCGAACGACCGGTCGAGTTCTTCGGTCGAGAGCGTCGCGTTGGCGGGGTTGACCACCACGTAGCGGTCGCCCGTGGGTTCGACCAGTACGCTGTGCGGCTCCATGAGGTTGCTCTCCGTCTCGATGCGGCGGAAATTTTCGGCGAAGGCGTGCGGGTCGGCCGTGCACTCCTCGTAGGAGTGCAGCAGCAGCCGGTCTTCGAGCCGGTCGACGTAGGTGCGGTCGGCGAGGAACGCCACCTGCCGGAGTTTGCGCAGCAGCTTGGCGTTGTAGCCGTTGCGCATCGCCGCGGCTACCTGCTGCACGACGCGCTCGCCCATGCCGTAGATCAGCAGGTCGGCACCGCTGTCGACGAGGATCGAGGGTTTGAGCGCATCCTGCCAATAGTCGTAGTGAGCGAGCCGCCGCAGCGACGCTTCGATGCCGCCCACCACCACCGGCGTGCGGGGATAGAGCCGTTTGAGGATGCGGGTGTAGGTCTCGACAGCGTAGTCGGGGCGGAAGCCCGCCGCACCGCCCGGGGTGTAGGCGTCGTTGCTGCGCAGACGTTTGTTGGCCGTATAGTGGTTGACCATCGAGTCCATGGCCCCGGCCGTCACGGCGAAGAAGAGGCGCGGCGTGCCGAACTTGCGGAAATCGCGCAGGTCGTCGCGCCAGTTGGGCTGCGGAACCACCGCTACGCGGTAACCTTCTGCTTCGAGCAGGCGGCCGATGACCGCCGCGCCGAAAGCCGGATGGTCGATGTAGGCGTCGCCCGTGAAGAGAACGACGTCCACCGAATCCCAGCCCCGCTGGCGGGCCTCCTTGACTGTGGTCGGCAGAAAAGCCATAGAGATCGGTTGTTTTCGTTTTACGATTTTCGATCCGCGTCCGTTGCGGAGTGTCGTGCGCGGACTTTTCTATTTTCGTTTCGACTCCTTATTCCTTCTATCCCTTCCCTTTACCCTCGCGTCGTTCGCTTTCTGCGGCGGCACCCCGACATCCCGCGAACGGGTGCGGTCGGCTGACGGCGGCTCGGGTGCGATCTTTTCCGATTGTCGCCGGCAGCGCATTCCGTTTACGAAAATCCCCGCCCCGTCGGGGCAGGGAGGTTCGGCTGCGGATGTGTGCCGCCGTTACAGTTCGCTCTCTTTGAGGCGCTCGGCGTTCTCGGCCACGATCAGGTGGTCGATGCAGTCCTGGATGTCGCCGTCCATGAAGGCCGCGAGGTTGTAGATCGTATAGTTGATGCGGTGGTCCGTGATGCGCCCCTGCGGGTAGTTGTAGGTGCGGATCTTGGCCGAGCGGTCGCCCGTCGAGACCATCGTCTTGCGCTTCGAGGCGATTTCGTCGAGGTATTTCGAGTATTCGAGGTTGAAGACGCGCGTGCGCAGCTCCTCGAACGCCTTGTCGAAGTTCTTCAGCTGCGATTTCTGGTCCTGGCATTGCACGACGATGCCCGTCGGGATGTGCGTCAGGCGGATG
>ENA-OUQS01001932-OUQS01001932.1-human-metagenome-genome-assembly--contig:-NODE-1932-length-15012-cov-6.066591_pt1 | contig 15012 bp, 10 predicted proteins | sample MGYA00248463_ERZ548848 | MGnify/ENA primary metagenome ERZ548848 (study PRJEB26491, sample SAMN04978192) | human metagenome | host: Homo sapiens | study: EMG produced TPA metagenomics assembly of the... | reverse complement strand
TGCTGGGGTCAAGGGGCAAAGCCCCTTGGGTCTTCCAACGCCCTTGTCACCCGAACGGCGGCGGGGGGAATAGCGGCAAATCCGGACAAGTCGGCGCAGGGGTGCCGCACGCTTCCCATCGCGTCATGTAGGCTTCGACGAGCAGCTCAATCGTGCAATCAAACACAGGGGGACGGCAGTCATCCGCACACACAGGCGCGCCGCCGTCAATCAGCCGAACACACGGAAGCACCATCATCTGGTTGCGCCAGCATTCCGCCTGCACACAGCGAATCGGCAGCGCAACATCCGTCGTCAGCACACTTTCGCCGCGCAAAACCTGCCCGCACTCCGCCTGCACTTGGCAAACAACCGGAATATTCACCCGCAGAAGGCACGGCGCGGGTCGAGACGGTCGGCATCCGCGGCAGCCGCACGGGCGCGGTTCTTGGTACGGCGCAATCTCCCAATCCGCGTCACCGCACGCCGTAACGCCGACGAGCTGCAATCGCCCGTTCGCATCCTCCGGCAAACCGCCGACGTACAGCGCCACACACGCGCGGCGCTGCCACTCCCGCCCGCTGGCGAGGATTCGCGGCAATAAAACGCCCTTCTGCGTCGGTGGACAAGACGGGCAAGGTGGTCTGGAGGGGCAAGGCGCTTGCGGCGGCATGGGACGGCAGCAATTCGGACGCTGATTCATGGCGATTCCTCCCATCGTGTGAACTGTTCACTCCCAGCATATGCGTGGCGGGAAAATCGGGCACAAAAAAACCCGGCACGAAGCCGGGAATTTTGCGATTAGTTCAGGGATTCGGTCTCGTTTTCGATGGTCACATCTTCCACCGAGCGAATCGCCCAGCGCGCAACAACCATCGTCTGGTCGCCCTTGCCGACGCTCAGGGTGATGGTGTCGTCCTTGATGTTCTCGATGGTGGCGTAGATGCCGCCGATGGTGCACACGCGGTCGCCCTTCTTCAGGGACGCGAGCATGTCCTGCTCCTTCTTGCGGCGCTTCTTCTCCGGGCGAATCATCATGAAGTACATCAGGACGAAAACCAGCAGCAGCGGCAGAAGGCTGAAGAGAATACCGACAATGCCGCCAGCGGCAGAATCCGTGGTGACGGCGGCAGGGTCGGCCGCACCGGTGGTGGTGGTTTCCGCAACGGCGGTGGCGATGCCCAAAAGCTTGGTCAGAAATTCCATGCGAATTAGCTCCTTTCAGTAATCCGGAATACTCTATCTATTGTAGCATATTTTTTCGCGCTTCACAAGAGGGGAAAGCGGGCTTTTGCGCCATTCACAGAAATTTTGCATGACGGCATCAAGCATTTTTCCGCGAAGCTGCGCTTTCAGGCGCAAATTTGCATCTTTGGGGCACGGAATTGTAAAACTTGCGCATATTCGCTTGCAACAGGTGTTTTTTTTGATATAATGGTAATGGAATGCTGAAAAGCGCACAAACGAATGTCAAGGAGGCTGACGAATGAAGAAGCTGCTTGCGATTCTGCTGACGCTGGCGATGCTGGTGCTGATGTGTGGTTTTGCGGAGGAAAGTGCGCCCGGCGCGACAAGGACAGTCATTTTCCTGAAAGACTTCAATGCGAAGGTGCTGGGGGCGGACATCGACGAAGCGGAGGAAAAAGCCGTAAATGACTTTCTGGATGCCCTGCGGGTGATAGTCTATCAGCAGGGGACAACGTCAGCCGCCTATGAGGTGACGCTGAACGACCAGCCTATTGTCGATTATGCCGTGCAGTTCAGCGGCGCGGATGTCTATGTCAGCAGTGACCTGCTGGGCGAGACGCTGTATCTGAACCTCGACGAGGACATGCAGCATTTCGGGGAGCTGGTGTACCGCCAGCAGCTCAGCCAGCGCGGTCTTACGGCGGAAGTCATCAACGAGACGGTATCCTCTGGGTACTACGCGGAGCAGATTGCGCAGGTGGGACAGATGGGCGCAATGACGGCGAAGGTACTCAAAAATCCCCTCTTCACGGAAAACGTGCAGGCGGAAGAAGTGCTGAATAGCCTTGTGGCGATTGACTTTACGGAGATGCAGCGCCGCTTGGCGGAATATCAGCCGTCCATGACGATTGACCCTGTGACGGAGCAGCTCGAAGGCTGTGACCCGGTGATACAGGTGTGTACGTTCACGCTGACGAACGAACAGCTGGTCAATCGGCTGGCGATTCTGCTGGAAACGGCGATGCAAGTGCCTGTCGTCCAGAACTTCGCGGATTTGGCGGCGGATTATGACAATCTGATGCAGTTCATGTCGCAGACGACGACGGAAGAGTATGTGCCGCAGGAAATCGACTGGGCGGCGCAGGTGCGTCAGCAGACAATGCTGTACAGCGACGCGCAGGTGACGCTGTACACGGATGCGCAAGGGCAGCTTGTCAAGCTGATTGTGAACTATTCCGCGCTCCCGGACTGGGCGGAAAGAATGTCCGAGGTGGAGCCGACCGAGGGAATCCTGAAGCCCGTCACGTTCACGCTGAACCGGAACACGCTGGCGGACGGCTTGCAGTACGACTGGACGCTGGAAAAGGAAGAGAACAGCACGACGGGACGCCTCACCATCGGTGAAAAGAATGCCGAACTGGTGCTTATGCCGGATGACCAGACGCAGACGACGATTTCGCTGACGGTTGAGCCGAACCGCAGGGGCGGGAGGGTCGATGTAGAAGTGCGCACGACCTCCGAAGCGAACGGGACGGACAGCGGCATACAATTCGGCGTGTTTACGTCTGGTTCGAGCAGCAGTGTATATCGGGAGTCGAGAATTCGGCTCTTGTCTGGCGGTGAAGTCGGCTTGACCATCTACACGACGACCTTTTCGTGCAAACCGCGCCCCCTGCTGTCCGACGGCGACGTGCTGGACTTGGGCGAAATCAGCAGTGCGCGCTTCAACGCCTACATGCTGACCTTGGCGACGAGCATTTCGCAGATTCTGCCGCGCATCCTGATGAATCTGCCGAACAGCGTGCGGCAGCTCATGGACGGTACGACGACGCTGCCGAGCAGCACCATCATTTTGGATAACGCCGACTAACATCAACCGAAAGCATCACTGCCCCGCAGTGTTCGCTATAAAGAAAAAGGGAAACCAAACAACAAGGAGGAAAACCCCATGAAGAAATTGCTTGCGGTACTGCTCAGCATCATGATGCTGGCGATGCCCCTGACCTCGATGGCGGAAAACAGCGTGTGGGACAATGCCGCGCGTCAGGAAACCACCATCACTATCCACGACCTGAACGCTGACCTCGTGGCGGCGCTGGGCGGGGATGACACCGCGATGGCTGCCATCAACGACCTGCTGGCGGCGCTGTCCCTGACCGGCTATCAGCAGGGCGACGAAGCTGGCTTTGACCTCAACCTGAGCGGCAAGAGCGTGCTGGGTATGGCATCGCTGACGACTGCTGCGGAAGAAAACCAGCTGATGTATGTGTCCAGCGCGCTGCTGGGCGGCGTGATTGCTGTGAACAGCAAGGACGTGGAAGCCATCAAGGAAAAAGCCCTCCGCGCGACGATGAAGATGTCCGGTCAGAGCGACGAGGAGATCGACAAGGCGATTGAAGAATCGAAGGAACAGCTGAGCGGCAATGCGGAATACACTGCCCTGATGGAAGCATCGGCGAATCTGGGCAGCATGACGGAAGAGCAGCTCATGGAAGAACTGACGCAGGCGGACACCACGGCGTTCATGACCATGATGAACGAAATACTGTCCGGTGCAGAAATGGCAGAAGTGACCGAGCAGCCCGGCGACTGCGACGCGGCGAAGAACTACGTCAAAGTCACAGTTCCGCCGGAAAAGATTGCCGAGATGACGAAAGCCCTGCTGGAGATGATCCACAGCGTTCCGAGCATCGGCGCTTACATGGATGCGCTTTTTTCCGCTGCTGACACGAGCTGGGACGACCTGCTGAAAGAGCTTGATGAAGCAGATCTCTATGCGGATGACATCGTTTACGAATACTGGATGACTGAAGCAGGCGAGCTGGTTCGCATGACGGCTTCGGTGAAGATCAACAACGGCGGCGAAGAACCCTTGCCGATCTCCTTCACGATGACCCGCAACACGGCGGACGGCGTGGCGACGTGGCTTGTGACCATCAAGAGCGCGGAAGATACCGCGGCGACGCTGACCTTCGCAGGCGACTTGGAGAACTTCACGGCGAACCTGACCGCCTATGCTGGCGAAGACTCCGTTGAAATCAACGTCAGCGGCAAGGGCGTCGGCACGGACAGCAGCGTTGTTGATGTGGAAATCAAGGAAACGGTGGACGGTGTCGAGCAGGGCTTCGGCGTTGTGGTGACGACCGCTACGACGATGGACGGCGAACAGGGCGTCCGCAAGGTGGATGTGCTGGTGCGCTTCATGGGTCTGGACGTTGTGACCATCACGGCGGAAACCCGCACCTGCGACGCGAAGGACGCGCTGGACGTGAGCAAGGTGCAGGATTTGGGCGCGATGACGGACAGTGAGTTCCAGACGTGGTTCGTCAAGGTGATGAACAACCTGCAGAACCTGCCCATGACCCTGCTGATGAGTCTGCCGGAGAGCATGCTGACCCTGCTGATGGGCGGCAGCAACTGATACGATTTCCTGCATTCGCCTGTGCCATCTGCTTGCGCCTTTCCCATGCTGGCGTTCGCGTTAGCCAGAACGAATCATTTGCGGTGCATCTCGGCGCATTCTCATTTGAAAATAGTATCCGGATGGGAGGCTGACTGAAAAAGTCAGCCTTCTTTTTCATTGCCGGAACATGCTGATTTTCGACCAGAAAAGCAATCAAATTGTAAAAATATGCGCGGAATGGTTGACAAGTCGGGCGGATTGCTTTACCATAGTACATGGATTATTCTGTGACTTTACTCCGCACGGCTTGCGGATGATTCAGATGGAGGAACAGGCAAGATGAGGATGCTTGGCAAGCGATTTCTGTCACTCCTGCTCACGCTGGGAATGCTGCTGATGCTGCTCCCCGCGGCTGCGGCATCGGAGCTGACGATGCTGCAAGTGGATTTTCTGGGCATGTATGCCACAAGCGCGGGAACGTATGAATCCCGGAAATTCACGGGCGATTTTACCGTCATGCAGAACGGGGAGGCGGTCGGCACGATTCGCCTGACCGACTTCGGCAGCGACCCGATTTCCGTCCCCGGTACGGGCAATGTGCAGCTTGTCCCGGTGGCGGAAACGATGCCGGAGGATGCCGTTATGGCGGCGAGCTACACCGTGTCGATTGTCGATGGACGGCTGAACAAAGCGGTCATTGCTGTGCTGACGGACACGGGTCTGTTCACCGTGCACACGGAGAGCAGCTCCTCTTTTGACCTGATTAACGAGCGCGGCGAGACGATTCTCTCCTTCGACACCGACAGCCGGGGCGACTATGCCCTGCCGGCGGCGATTCATACGGGGCTGTATACCCTGCGAATGACGAAGGCTTCGCTGGCCATTGAAAGCTGGCGCGACAAGATTATCAACATTGAGCGCTACACGGGTGCGGATTCCGTGACGAAGGTGAACGCTTCCTATTACTATGTGCCGCCGACGATGGCGCCGACCGCCACGCCTGAACCCACCCCTACTCCTACTCCTACTCCGACCCCGACCCCGACACCGACACCGACGGCAACGCCTACGCCCACGCCGACGGCGACCCCGACATTAGCGCCGACGGAAGCGCCGACCGAGAATCCGACGGAGGAACCGACGGAGAAACCCACGGAAGCGCCGACACCAACCCCGACGGCGACCCCGACCCCGAGCCCGACGCCCACGCCGAGCCCGACGCCCACGCCTACGCCGACCCCCACCCCTGAACCCGTGGACGGCACGCTGACGATGCTCATGCGCGGCGTGAACGCGGCAGTGGCGTACCAGATTGTCAGCGAGGACGGCAAAACGACCCGCACGGGTTACCTGACCGATGGCGAGACGGTGCAGGAAGCCGACCTCTTCCACGGAACATACGCCGTCACGGTGACGCTGCCGGAAGGCACGCTGCTGACGGGTGTAAACGGCTGGCCGAACCTGCAGAAGGGTCAGGCGCAGTGGCTGGTGAACATTCAGGCGATGCAGACCAGCCGGTATGAACTGGATCTGACGCTCAGCGGCGGCATGACCGGCAGCATCGACGATCTGTCTGCCCCGGCGGAAGTGACGATTTCCGGCCAGCGGATGAGCGAACAGATGACGGTCAGCGGCGCGTTTGCGCTGAACGACCTGTATCCTGATACTTATCAGATTACGGCAGCCCTGCCGCGCGGCTTGTATGACACCGAGGGCTGGACGCTCAGCACGACCGATACGGGCGTGACGGCGAGCATTCTGGTGGAAATCGGCGCGGGCGAAACCGTTGTGCTGCCGGCGCTGGCGAACCATGCCACCGGCGACGCTTCCGGCGTGGTGCTGGGGCTGGACGGTCAGCCGATGAGCGGCGTGCAGGTGCAGCTGGTCAATCAGGCGGGTGAAGTCGCGGCGGAAGCGGTGACGGATGAAAACGGCGCCTGGCAGGCGGAGTTCCTCGAATACGGGACGTACGTCGTCCGCTATGACGCGGGCGTGACCCTTGCCAACGGCGCGCTCGTCATTAGCGACGAACCCGCGACTGTGACCGCGAAGGCGGCGAATCCGGCGGCGCTGACCATCCACGCTTTCCGCGACAACGATAACAACGGTTCACGCGGGAAGTACGAGGAAGGCGTGTCCGGCGCGACGATGAGCCTCATCACCGAAGTCAACGGCGTGGAGGTTGTTGTGGCATCCGGCGAAACGGACAAGAACGGTGAAGTGTCGCTGGCTGTGCCGGCGGGGACGTACGTCCTGCGCAGCGAGCTGCCCGCGGGCTTCGGCCATGGTGCGCACGGCAAAAATGTCAGCGCAAACATGTCCATCATGGATGAAACGACCGAACAAGTGCAAAGCAGCGTGCCGCTGACCCTCGAAGCCGGTTCTGTGACCGACGTGGGCGTCGGCGTGATGACGATGGCGGCGCTGCAGGGCCTTGTGTGGCTGGATGAAAACGACGACGGCGTGTATCAGGACGGTGAACCCGGTCAAGCGGGCATCAAAATCCGCGCCGTCGGCGTGAAAAACGGCTTGGTGTATGAAACCGAGAGCGGCGAGGACGGCAAATTCTACATCGGTCAAATGCGCTACGGCACATACAATGTCGAATACAGCCTGCCGGACGGCTTGGTCTTTGCGCGATATAGCCAGACGGGCGGTAATCGCCGCTCCATCATCACCAGCGAATTTAAGCGCTCTGAAACGGATCAGGTGATTCTTGAACGCGGTGACTTGGAGGAAGTCCTCCTTGGCGTGATGAAGGGCTCTGACATCAACGGCATCTGCTTCCTGGATGAAAACAACAACGGCGTGTACGACGAGGGCGAAAAGACGCTGGAAGGCGTGAAGGTCGTCCTGTATCGTCAGGCCATTGGCAAGGAGCTGCTGAACACCGTCTCCGACGAGAACGGGTGCTTCACCTTCGCCAACATCCGCGGCAGCACGTTCCGCGTCAAAGCGACGATTCCGCAGGGCTATGTGTACACCATTGCGGGCGATGGCGAGTACGGCAACCTGTTCGCGCCCGGCACTGACCGCCGCGAGTACACGATTTCCGACGTGGTGCTGGAGAATGACAGCGAGATGACGATGGCCATCGGCGCGATTACTTACGGCAGCATCTCCGGCACGGTGTATCTGGATGACGACTTCTCCGGCAGCCAGATGGACGCGGAAAAGATGGTCAACAACTTCACCGTCACCCTGACGGATGAAAACGGCAATACCCGCACGGCGAAAACGAACCGCAGCGGCGTGTATACCTTCGATGACCTTGCGCCGGGGCAGTACACCGTGAGCGCGACCGCGAACCACGGCTTGGCGTTCACACGCACGGGCGACGGCAATATCCTCCGCAACCTCTCCGGCGGCGCGGGCGAAAGCGAACCGGTGGCGCTGACAATGGGCGCGGATTTGACGGGTCTTGATATCGGCATGATTACCCCCGGCCATGTGTCCGGCGTGGTGTTTGCCGACAAGAACGACAATGGCCTGCGCGACGCGGATGAAGGCGGCTTGCTCGGCGCGGTGGTTCACCTGATGGACGAAACCGGCGACGTGGCGACCCGCACCATCGGCGCGGATGGCAGCTTCCTGTTTGACGCGGTGCTGCCCGGAACGTACCGCCTGCGCTACGAGCTGCCGGGCGACGGCGTGTTTGCTCCCCTGGCGGACGGCGGCAACACCATCGCGCCGGATTCCGACGGCACGACGGATTCCTTTACCATCAGCGTGGGCGAAGAAGTCACCGCGCCCCTGTGCGGCGCACTGGCTTTGGGCGACATTGAAGGCATGGTGTTTGCCGATCACAACGGCAACGGCGCGCAGGATGCAAACGAAGCGGCGCTTGCCGGCGTGACGCTGATTCTGACCCCCTCCCGCGAGGACTTGACGGAGCAGACCGTCCTCACCGATGCGACGGGCGCGTACAGCTTCACCGGGCTGCGGCCGGACGCCTACACGCTGACCCTGCGCTTCCCGGAGGGCATGGTGCTCTCCAAGCTGGACGGCAATGTGACCCTGCCGCTGATGCACGGGTTGAACGAGCAGCAGGTGAACATCGAAATCGGGCTGGGCGAGGAATGGCTGAATCAGGCGCTTGGCGGCGTGATTCCGTCGAAGATGTCCGGTCAGGTTTGGGTGGATGAGAATGACAACGGGGACATGGACGCGGGCGAAATCACCCCGGAAAACGAGCCGCTGACCCTGCTGGATGAAACCGGCGCGGTGTTTGCGCAGGTGCAGACCGATGCGGAGGGGCGGTTCGCCATCGACGGCATTGCCCCCGGCGTGTACAGCCTTGCCTACGATCTCAAGGAAGGCACGCAGGCGGCGCGTCTGGGCGACAGCACCTTCACCACCGAGGGCAGTCAGCTCGTCATGACCGAGATTGAAATTAGCGAAAACAACAACTATACTGCTCCGATGCTGGGCTTGAAGATTGACACAAGCATCGGCGGCATGGTCTGGTGCGACAACGCAGGCGAGATTGCGCCCCTGTCCGGCGCGGAGGTTATCCTGCTGGACGAAAAGGGCAGCGAACTGCAAACCGCGACGACGGGCGAGGACGGCATCTACCGCTTTGACGGCTTGATGCCGGGCAACTACCGTCTGCGTGTGACGCTCCCGAACGGCTACGTCGTCGTAGAAAAGGACGACACGCGCCTCAAGGACGGGCAGAACATCAGCGTGATGACGACCTACACCGCCCGCGAGGGAGAGAGCGACCTGATTGCCCTGCGCATGAGCCAGCATCAGCTGGAGCAGAACATCGGCGCGGTGCAGCCGGGCACGCTGGGCGACTTCTGCTGGCTTGACCTGAACGGCAACGGTCTGCAGGACGCGGGCGAACTCGGTCTGGGCGAGATGCGCATTGAGCTGTGGCGAAACGACCAGCTCGTCGCGGAAACGACAACCGACACGTACGGTTACTACACTTTCGAGAACCTGTATCCCGGCGTGTACACGCTCAAGCCCATCTACCCGACGGAAGTTGTGCCGACGCGTATGCGCACGGATATTCCGCTGATTGCGTCGATTCTGGGCGAAAACGGCGAATCGAACCCGGTGCAGGTGACCTCCGCCAGTACGACCTACACGGCGGATTTGGGCTTCGTGCTGGTTGATGACGACGTGCTGCCGGCAAACTACGGCATCGGCGAAAAGCAGGACTGGACGAAGAAGTAAGGGACAATGCGGAATGCGGAATTGCGCATCCGCGGATGGCGGGGTGCTGCGGGGGCAAAGGCTCTCGCGGTGCCCCGTTTTTTGTGAAGGGGGAGGGAGGCAAAGTCCGCTTTTACGGAAAGAATCAACTGTTTGTTTTGGTGAGAATTGAAAAGTAAATAAAAGTTACTTCACTCGCATTTTCCGAATGAAAATGGAAGCTGCTTCATTCTGAAATCCCAAATCCGCGCGAATCAACCGTTTTCCTGCGCGAAAGTGTATTGCAAAAGCGGCTTGCATTTGGTATCATAAACGTTACCAGATGTGGCTGTTCAATATGGAAAAAAAATCAGCCGAATCATGCTGGAAATGAAAGGACGGAAACAAATATGAAGAAACTCCTTGCTCTCCTGATGGCGCTCATGATGTGCTGCACTGCCTTTGCGTTCGCGGAGGAAGAAGCGGAAGTGCCGGCAGTTGAAATGAATGTCAGCTTCGAGGCGCAGACGGTTACGCTGGGTGAAACGGGTCTGACGATGCAGATTCCGGCGGACTGGGCGGTTCAGGAAGTCCCCGCAGGCACGGAAAACGCCGAGAACATCCTGCTCTTCGCCGTCAACGCCGACCAGACGGTCAGCATTACGGCGCAGCTGTCCGCGATGAGCTTTGAAACGCTGCTGCAAGGCATTCAGGACGCGGGCGCGACGGAAGAAATGCTCGCTGAGCTGTATGTCAACGAAAACTATTGCCTGATGTACACCCCCGGCGACACCGTGCTGGCGCTGTACACCTTCCTTGATGACGAGACGGTTCTCGCTGTGACGTTCCAGGTCGCCAGCAAGGAAGTGGGCGACGCGCTGGAAAACATGCCGCTGGAGATCTTCGGCAGCTTGGCGGCAGCGGAGTAATTCACTTCGTTACCATGATGCAGGACGAATGAGCGTCCTGCATTTTTTGTGCGCAAAAATGAACAGGGACTTGCAGAAAAACTTGATAAATGCAACAACTTGGACGAAAATATTCAAAATACACGAGAAAAACATAAAAAAAACACAGTTTGTGCAACAAAACACTTGATTTTCTCCATACAGTGTTGCATAATAAAGCATCGACACGGTGAAGCCGGTTGGTTTGGCGTGTCGATGAACAAGAAACGCAGGCAGACGCGGCAGCGCCCCTGCCGGGAAGGTGGAGCGGATGAATTCCAAGATGCTGTTTTATATCCTCAAGCGCGTGCTGCTGGCGCTGCTGACCATCTGGATTGTTATCACGGTGACGTTCTTCGTGATGCACTCGATTCCGGGTGGACCGTTCGCAAGTGAAAAGGCAATTTCCGCGGAAGCGCAGGCGGCGCTGGAGGCCAAGTACGGGCTGGACAAGCCGCTGGGCGAACAGTATGTGACGTATCTGCGCGACGTGGTGACGAAGCTGGACTTCGGGCCGAGCCTGAAGCAGCGCGGCCGTCAGGTCATTGACATTATTCTGGATGGCATGAAGACCTCCGCAAAGCTTGGTCTGATTGCGGCGTTCAGCGCGGCGATTGCCGGCATCGTCCTCGGCGCGCTGGCGGCGCTGCGGCGCAACACCGTGCTGGATAAGATTATCATGGTGATTACGACCGCGTTCGTGTCCATGCCGTCGTTCATTATGGGGTCGTTCCTGCTGATAGTGTTCTCAGTCAAGTTAGGCTGGGTACCCGCGAACGGCGCGACGGCCGAAGGGCTGATCCTCCCGATTATCACCCTTGCGCTCTACCCGATGAGCTACATCACGCGCCTGACGCGCTCCTCCATGCTCGACGTGCTGGGGCAGGATTATATCCGCACCGCGCGCGCCAAGGGCGTTTCGGGCAAGAAAATTATCTTCGGTCACGCGCTGAAGAACTCGCTGATTCCGGTTATCACCTATTTCGGCCCGATGCTGGCGTTCATCGTCACCGGCTCGATGGTCGTCGAGCAGATTTTCGCCGTGCCGGGTATCGGCCGCCAGTTCGTATCCAGCATCACCAACCGCGACTACACCATGATTATGGGGACGACCATTTTCCTCGCCTCTTTAATCGTGATTATGAATCTGATCAGCGACCTGCTCTACAAGGTAGCTGATCCGCGCATTGATTACGAATAAGGAGGCCTCTGCACCATGATGATGAACAAGAAAAAGCCCTTTAGCCTGCATCTGGATGTGGATTCCTTCATGCCCGCGACGGCGGAGGAAAAGGAAGTCATCTCCCGGATGCGGCCGTCCTCGACCTTTTTCCGCGACGGCGTGAAGCGCCTGCTGAAGAACAAGGTCGCGACCATCAGCCTGATTCTGATTGTGCTGATTACGCTGTCCTCCATCATTATTCCGATGTTCTGGCCGTATTCGTATGACCAGATGCTGGGGCAGACGAAGGGTCGCCCGATGGACAACAGCTACAACAACCTCGCGCCGTTCCAGTACGGCAAGACGGAACTGAAGAAAATCGACAAAGGGGAATCTGTTTTCCCGCACATCTTCGGCACGGACGCGCACGGACGCGACTACTTCATCCGCGTCGTCTACGGGACACGCATTTCCCTCGCCGTCGGCTTCTTCGCCAGCATCATCGTGCTGGTGATTGGCATGATGATTGGCGCAGTCGCAGGATACTTCGGCGGCAGGGTGGACTTGTTCATCATGCGCATCGTCGATATTATCTACTCATTGCCGGACATGCTGGTCATCATCCTGCTGGCGGTCGTGCTGGGGCAGGTGCTGCATGTGGAAGGCACCATCTTAGAGAAAATCGGCTCGAACATCATCAGCATGTTCATCGTCTTTGGTCTGCTCTATTGGGTGGGCATGGCGCGCCTGATTCGCGGTCAGATTCTGTCCCTCCGCGAGCAGGAGTACGTGCTGTCGGCGCAGGCGACGGGCGCGAAGGCACAGTGGATTATCCGCAAGCACCTTTTGCCGAACTGCATCAGCGTCGTGATTATTTCGACCGCGCTGCAAATTCCGAACGCGATTTTCACCGAAAGCTTCCTGTCCTTCCTGGGTCTGGGCGTCAACGCGCCGATGCCCTCGCTGGGTTCGCTGGCTTCTGACGCGCTCAACGGCATCTATTCCTACACCTATCGCCTGATTATCCCCGCCGTGGTCATCTGCCTCATCGTGCTGAGCCTGAACCTGTTCGGCGACGGCCTGCGCGACGCATTTGACCCGAAGCTGAATGCGTGATGAAAGGAGCTGGACAAAATGGCATTGCTGGAAGTCAATGACCTGCATACATCCTTCTTCACCGACGCGGGCGAAGTCAAGGCGGTGGACGGCGTTTCGTTCCGCCTTGACCACGGCAAGGTGCTGGGCATCGTGGGCGAAAGCGGTTCGGGCAAGAGCGTCACGGCGTATTCCATCATGCAGATTCTTGCGCCGACGGGCAAAATCGTCAGCGGCAGCGTGAAATTCGACGGGCAGGAGCTGGTCGGCGCGGACGAGAAGCTGCTGCGCTCCGTGCGCGGCAATCGCATCTCGATTATCTTCCAAGACCCGATGACGTCTCTGAACCCGACCTACACCATCGGCCGGCAGCTGATGGAAGCAATTCTGCTGCACACCGACCGCAACCGCCATCAGGCGCGCGAACGGGCGGTGGAGATGCTGAAGCTGGTCAACGTCAACGAGCCGGAAAAGCGCATGAAGCAGTACCCGTTCGAGCTGTCGGGCGGTATGCGGCAGCGCGTAATGATTGCTATGGCGCTGGCGTGTGAGCCGGACATCCTGATTGCCGACGAGCCGACGACCGCACTGGACGTGACAATTCAGGCGCAGATTCTTGATTTGATGCGCGACCTGCAGAAGAAGATGGGCATGGCGATTATCATGATTACGCACGACTTGGGCGTTGTCGCCCAGATGTGCGACGAGGTCATCGTCATGTACGCCGGGTCTATCTGCGAACAGGGGACGGCGGATGAAATCTTCTACAACCCGCGCCACGAGTACACGAAGGGCTTGATGCGCTCCATCCCGACGGCGGAGAACAACGGACAGCGCCTGGAGCCGATTACCGGTACGCCGATTGACCTGCTGAACATGCCCAAAGGCTGCCCGTTCGCGCCCCGCTGCGAGGCGGCGATGAAGATTTGCCTGAAAGAGAAGCCGGTTCGGATGCTCATCAATGACGACCATATGGCAACCTGCTGGATGAACGTCAAGAAGGGCGTTGAGGACGGCAGCATCACGGAGGAAGGAGGAGTGCCCTGTGTCTGAAGCGCAGATGCACCAGCCATTGCTGGAAGTCAAAGGACTGAAAGAATACTTTGACATCAACATGGGCTTCTTCCGCACCAAGCCGCTGAAGGCGGTCGATGATGTGTCCTTCACCATCAATAAGGGCGAAACGCTCGGTCTGGTGGGCGAATCCGGCTGCGGCAAGACGACTGTTGGGCGCACCATCCTCCAATTGTACAAGCCGACGGCGGGCGAAATCATTTACGATGGCAAGCCCGTCAAGACGAAAGCGGACTTGCAGAAGTTCCGCACGAAGGCGACGATGGTGTTCCAAGATCCGTATTCCTCGCTGAACCCGCGCATGACCGTGTCGGACATCGTGGGCGAACCGCTGGATGTGCACCACCTGTATTCCTCCAAGAAGGAGCGGGAGGAGCGCATTTTGCAGCTGCTGGGCTATGTCGGGCTGAACAGCGAACACGCCTCGCGTTACGCGCACGAGTTTTCCGGCGGTCAGCGGCAGCGCATCGGCATTGCCCGCGCGCTGGCGGTGAATCCCGAATTCATCGTCTGCGACGAGCCGGTGTCGGCGCTGGACGTGTCGATTCAGGCGCAGGTCATCAACATGTTTGATGATTTGCAGGATCGGCTGGGGCTGACGTACCTGTTCATTGCGCATGACCTGCTGGTTGTACGGCATATTTCGGACAGAATCGCCGTGATGTATCTGGGCAAGATGGTGGAGCTGGCGTCGGCGGAGGAAATCTACAATCACCCGCTGCACCCGTACTCCAAGTCGCTTTTGTCCGCCGTTCCACTGCCTGACCCGAAGGCGGCGCGCGCAAACAAGCGCATTGTCCTCTCCGGCGACATTCCAAGTCCCCTGAACGCGCCGTCGGGCTGTCCGTTCCGCACGCGCTGCCCCTACGCCACCGAAGCCTGCGCGCAGTCGATGCCGCCCTTCAACGAAGTCGAGAAGGGGCACTTCGTCGCCTGCCACCGGGTGAAGGAGTTAGGGTGAGGGGAAGCGCCAGAGGCTCTGCCTCTGGACTCCGGCAGGGCTCTGCCCTGCACCCGCGAAG
>ENA-OUQS01001918-OUQS01001918.1-human-metagenome-genome-assembly--contig:-NODE-1918-length-15125-cov-39.177638_pt1 | contig 15125 bp, 15 predicted proteins | sample MGYA00248463_ERZ548848 | MGnify/ENA primary metagenome ERZ548848 (study PRJEB26491, sample SAMN04978192) | human metagenome | host: Homo sapiens | study: EMG produced TPA metagenomics assembly of the... | reverse complement strand
CTTTAACGGGTGCAGGGATTATGTTAACATGGTTCCTGACAAAATCACTTTGGCTGCCAGCCAATGTTAAATTCAAAACTAATTAATTAACAAAACTCGGTTTAGGGCACTGAAAAGTGCCCTTTCGAAGGGGGATGCCCTAAATTGAGTGCTTACGACTGTTTTTTCTTAGTTTGAAGTAAATTGATTGAATTGTGGTAATTACATCAGAGAAAAAAAATATTAAGTGGGATTATTTTGTCGGAATCGTTTTTATTTTTACGACAGGGTCTATTATTTGGCATGGTTTTCTATCATCGGCTATTTGTTTTAGTTTCTATTTCTTGATTGCATTGATAAATTTGTATATTAATGAGGATAAAAAGGCTATAAGATTCAATTATTCTTTTTTTTATTGCATCTATATAATTTTATTATCAATTTTTGGTTCATTGATGTTTTATGATACTTATGAAGAGAACTCTATGATAGGATATATTGTTTCAATGATAGCTTCTTATCTGATAATTTCTAAATATAATTTTTATTACTTCCGTGATATATTGACAAATATAATATATTATATAGTTCTTTGGGGAATTCCTGTATTTGTATTGACTGAATTTGAGTTATTGCCTTTAACAACCCTAAATATAGATGATGGGAAGGAGGTATTTTTAATATATAGTATTGGATGGCCAGCTCATTTTCATCGCTTTGCTGGTATTTGGCATGAACCTGGTGCTTGCCAAATCGTATTGAATGTTATAATAATACTTCATTTTAATGAGTTTATCACCTGGAAATGGAATAAAGGGCAATTGAAAAAGCTATTAGTGATATTCATCGGTATTTTATTTACAATGTCTACCATGGGGTATTTTGTTATTATGTTGTTCTTTGTTTTTTGTATTTGCCGAATCCGTTTTAGCGGAAAATTTAGAAACATTTTTAAGTTGACTATAATTACTGTTTCTTTACTGATTGTTCCTCTACTGTATTATTCGCCCGTTGTACAAGATAAACTATTCCCGGAAAACGAAGTAACTGAGATGACATCAAAGGGAATGCGCACGATAGAAAATCTTGCAATGTTGGCTATGTTTTTGGAAAGACCTGTTTGGGGATGGGGATTAGGTAGTAGAAGCCAATTATATCAATTTATCCAGCGTGATAATATCGGCTGTAGTAATGGGATATTATATATGATGTCTGCATGGGGGCTGATGTGGTTGATTCCTTTTCTTATATTCACTTGGAAGGCTATTTGTAAGTTTTCAATGGGTATATCTGCAGTAGTTATTTTGGCTATTTTCTTATTGTTGGAATGTAACGAGCGTTATTTAGAACTTCCTATATCATTTCTATTTTTATTCTATTTTAAATCTTATGCAAAATCATGATATGCGGTGCAAACGCGTTAAATTCAGTATTGTAACTGTTTGTTATAATTCTTCGGCAACAATTGGGGAAACTATTTTATCTGTTGTAAATCAAACCTATCCGAATGTTGAATATATAGTAATAGATGGTGACAGTACAGATGGTACTCAAAGTATCATTAATAAATATAAAGATAAGATAGCTTATTATTCTTCAGAGCCGGATAAAGGTGTTTATGATGCAATGAATAAAGCTTTAAAAGTTGCAACAGGGGACTTTTTGCTTTTTTTAGGATCAGATGATCATTTTATGGCTTATACTATTTTGCAAGATGTATCTAATTTGATTAATGATTGCGATAGTGTCTACTATGGTAATGTGTTTAGGAATGTTCGGAATGATGTATATAAAGGCAAATTTGGGAAATATAAAATATCATTGGAAAATATATGTCACCAGTCTATATTTTATCCTAAGTCGGTATATCAGAAATATTATTATAATACTGAGTATAAAATATATGCTGATTATTATTATAATTTGTTGATATATCCTCTAGTCTCATTTAAATATCTTCCATTGACTATTGCGTATTATAACTGTAAGGGATTAAGCTCTTTCTCTTTAGATACTAATTTTGAGTGTGTTGTGAATAGTTTTGTTTTGCGGCAAAACGGTTTCCTTGCTTGGTTTTTAAGAATGTTGTATTTGTTATATAAAAAATTGCTATGATTAGTGTATGTATGGCAACTTATAATGGAGAAAAGTTTCTTTATAATCAATTAAAATCTATTTTGTCTCAACTATCATCGGATGATGAAGTGGTTATATCTGATGATGGAAGTAAAGATAGCACCTTGAATATTATAAAAACATTTGATGATCCTCGAATTAAGATATTTGTCAATAAGGGTAAACATGGAGTCGTTTTTAATTTTGAGAACGCATTAAAAAGGGCTTCAGGAGATATTGTTTTTTTATCTGACCAAGATGATGTGTGGGTAGATAATAAAGTAGCGGTCATGTCTGCTGTACTAAATGATGTAGATTTAGTAATTCATAATTCGTTGATAATGGATGGAAAAGGAAATATATCAAATGTGGATTTTTACTCTATAAGATATTCAAAATCAGGGTACTGGAAAAATTTATATAAAAATACTTTTGTCGGAAGTTGCATGGCTTTCCGAAGAGAAGTATTACAATATGCATTGCCATTTCCAAAGCATATTTTGTGGCATGATATGTGGATTGGTCTTATAGTAGAGAAGAGGGGGAAAACTAAATTTATTGATAATAAACTTCTTTATTATAGAAGACATGGCAATAATGCTTCAGCAACGGCAGAGAAATCTTCTTTTTCATTTCTCTTTCAAGTAAAATATAGATTACAAATGCTATATTATACAGCAATACGTTAAAAAAAAGTATGATAACAATTTTTGTTGTCATGAATATTTAGAAAAAAATCCTCATCGCAAGGGCTGGATAACGGCAGACAAGACGCGTGACCTTGCCAAACCGATGCTGAAAAACCAATACGGTCAGTATCTGCTCAAAGTGATTGATGAAGTGGAACGTACAGGCAAAGAAAATCTAGATTAAGATATGGAGGTTATAAAAACAGGAATAGAAGGTGTGGTGGTCATTGAACCGCGCATCTTTAAAGATGAAAGAGGCTATTTCTTTGAATCTTTTTCTCAACGGGAGTTTAATGAAAAGGTGATGCCTGTCAATTTTGTACAGGATAATGAGAGTATGTCATCGTATGGCGTGATGCGTGGGTTGCATTTTCAGCAAATGCCTTATACTCAGAGCAAGCTGGTGCGTTGTGTAAAAGGTGCCGTACTTGATGTAGCGGTAGACATCCGCAAGGGAAGTCCTACATACGGGCAGCATGTTGCGGTGGAATTGACGGAGGAAAACCATCTCCAATTCTTTATCTCCCGTGGATTTGCCCATGGTTTTGCCGTATTGAGTGAAACAGCGGTTTTTCAATATAAGTGCGATAACTTCTATGCACCGCAAGCTGATGGTGGCATTCAGCTGCGCGATGAAAGTCTGGGTATTGATTGGAAAATACCCGTTGCCGAGGCCATTTTAAGTGAGAAGGATTTGAAACATCCTTTGTTGAAAGACTATGACTCTCCGTTTGACTACACTATTAATCTATACGAATGATGAATATACTTGTTACAGGTGCCAATGGTCAACTTGGCAATGAGATGCGCAGGGTGTCGTTAGACAGCCGGAATCGTTATCTCTTTACAGATGTAAATGAACTGGATATCACAGATGCGACAGCTGTCCGTAATATGTTGAAAAAGGAGCAGATAGATGTGATTGTAAATTGTGCTGCTTATACGAATGTAGACAGGGCGGAAGATGATTTTGCTATGGCTGATTTGCTGAATAACAAAGCTGTGGAGAATTTGGCTGTTGCTGCCGCAGAAACAGGTGCCACGCTTATTCATATATCTACAGACTATGTGTTCCGAGGGGATAAAAACATTCCTTGCCGTGAGTCTTGGGAAACTGATCCGTTGGGTGTCTATGGAAAAACCAAACTGGCGGGCGAACAGTCTTTGGTAAAAGCAGGATGTAAATATCTTATTTTCCGCACAGCTTGGCTTTACTCGCCTTTCGGTAAGAACTTTGTGAAAACCATGCGGCAATTGACTTCAACAAAAGATTCACTGAAAGTGGTTTTTGATCAAGTAGGCACTCCTACTTATGCCGGAGATTTGGCTGCTTTGATCTATAACATAATCGAAGAGAACTTGCTGGATCGTCAAGGTGTCTATCATTTCAGCAATGAAGGGGTATGTTCTTGGTATGATTTTGCGAAGGAAATTTGTGAATTGAGCGGAAATAATTGTGACATACAGCCTTGTCACAGCGATGAGTTCCCCAGTAAGGTGGAACGTCCTCATTTTTCGGTGCTGGATAAAACAAAAGTGAAGGAGACTTTTGGTATCACTATCCCTTATTGGAAAGATTCTCTAAAGAAATGTATGCTAGAATTGGAAACTCAACAATAACTAATTAAAACAATATTTTAAATTATGGATTCATTCAAACGCAATATAATCATTACCGGTGGTGCCGGTTTTATCGGCAGCCATGTGGTACGTCTTTTTGTAAACAAGTATCCGGAATACCGCATTATAAACTTGGATAAACTGACTTATGCCGGTAATCTGGCCAATTTGAAGGATATAGAGGACAAACCGAACTATATTTTTGTAAAGGCGGATATTTGTGATTTTGGAACCATTCAGGAATTATTGGTGCGATATCAAGTGGATGGTATTATCCATCTTGCCGCCGAGAGTCATGTGGACAGAAGTATCAAAGATCCGTTTACTTTTGCACAAACCAATGTGATGGGTACATTGGCTTTGCTTCAGGCAGCCAAGTTGTATTGGGAATCCCTGCCGGAAAAGTATGAGGGGAAACGTTTCTATCATATTTCCACCGATGAAGTATATGGGGCATTGGAATTTGACGGGACCTTCTTCACGGAGGAAACCAAATATCAGCCTCATAGTCCGTATTCTGCAAGTAAGGCAAGTAGTGATCACTTTGTTCGTGCTTTTCATGACACATATGGTATGCCTACCGTTGTAACAAACTGTTCTAACAATTATGGTCCTTATCAGTTTCCGGAAAAATTGATTCCGCTTTTTATCAACAATATACGTCATGGAAAACCATTGCCGGTATATGGTAGGGGAGAGAACGTACGCGACTGGTTGTATGTTGTGGATCATGCCCGTGCTATTGATCTTATTTTTCATCAGGGCAGAACAGCGGATACATATAATATCGGCGGATTCAATGAATGGAAAAATATAGACTTGATAAAAGTTATCATTAAGACCGTGGATCGTTTGTTGGGAAATCCGGAAGGTGCTTCGGAGCATCTGATCACTTATGTGACCGACCGAAAAGGCCATGATCTTCGTTACGCCATCGACAGTAATAAACTGAAAAATGAACTGGGTTGGGAACCCAGCCTTCAATTTGAAGAAGGAATAGAGAAGACAGTCCGTTGGTATCTGGACAATCAGGAATGGATGGATCATATTACCAGTGGCGAATATGAAAAATATTACGAGTCCATGTACAAGGACAGATAGTGAGAATTTCATTTAAAGATAGTAAACACTTCTACTTCTAGAAAAGTAAGATCTGTAATCGCTTATAAAAGCAAGAACGTTTGCCATGGCATCTGCAGGTGATTCCTATGTTTTGTTGGCAGTTCGTTTGTTGACAGATACTGTTTCCGCTTGCTTTTATGTGGGCATTCATAAAATAATACTTTTAAATAGTTTCGAACATCAATGATAACAGTTTCTATCGTCACCTACAAGACGAATCTAGAAGAACTGTCCAGATGCTTACAATCACTAACCTCTTCTCTCGTTTCCAAAATTTATATTGTCGATAATTCCAACGAACAGTATATTGCAGACTTTTGCCAGCAATATGCCAATGTGGAATATGTAGGCAGTGAAAATGTGGGATATGGAGCTGGTCATAACCAAGCATTGAGACAAGTTCTTGATTCAGGTGAAAAATACCATTTGGTACTAAACTCTGATGTATATTTTAAACCGGATGTACTTGAAGCAATTACTTGTTATATGGATAAGCATCAAGATGTGGGGCAACTTATACCTAATACAATTTATCCTAATGGAGATTTACAATATGTGTGTCGCTTGTTGCCTACTCCTGTTAATTTAATATTCAGACGATTCATGCCCAAAATGATAGCTAAAGTTTTTGATCATCGTTTTTTGTTGAAAGATTATGACCGTGGCAAGGCAATGGATATACCATTTTTATTGGGTAGTTTTATGTTTTTCCGTATAGATTGTTTTCATAAGGTTGGTTTGTTTGATGAAAACATTTTTATGTATATGGAGGATATTGATATAACTCGCCGTATTCATAAATATTATAAAACATTGTTTTGGCCTTATGTTACCATAGTGCACGCTCATAAGGCTGAATCTTATAAGAAAAAAGAGATGCTGAGAATTCATATGAAAAGTGCCGTTAAATATTTTAATAAGTGGGGATGGCTGTTTGATAAGGAACGTACAAGGTGGAACGCTCAGGTAATGTCTACAATCGAAAGAGATCTGGAATTATCATCAGCCAAAAATAAATAAGAATGTGGATGAAGAAAATAATAATCTTATTTTCTATCTTTGTAACATCGGTGAAAGTTGTATATGCCCAATATATGTATGGAACTACCGGATTACTCCAGATGCCTACAGCTGAGATGCAGCGCGATAAGACTTTTATGTTTGGAGGGAGTGTGCTCAGTCCTCAAATTATACCTTCTCAGGAGTGGTGGGGGAATTATTACACTATTAATTATTATATCAATGTAACTATATTTCCTTGGTTGGAAATAGGCTATGATTGTGTGTTGGTGAAAGCCAAGTCGGGCATATACCATTGGGTACCGAGTACGTATGGGAAATTTGTAAATCAGGACCGTTCATTTCATGGTCGGTTAAGAGTTTGGAAGGAAGGATGGTGGAAATCATGGACACCTCAGATTGTGATAGGGCTGAACGATCCCACTTCGGGGAGTTGGGAGGGTGGTTCGTCAAGTGATGACCAGCGATACAACGGCTTCTTTTGTCGTTATTATGTGGCCGCAACGAAACATTTTTATTTTGAGAAGGTGGGAAAACTGGGCATTCATGGTGCCTATGTTTGGAATAATAAGAATGTGCACCATTTTAACGGTCCCGCCATCGGTGCAAACTTCCGATTCTCTCTGCCCCCGACTTCCTTTATCAACAAAGCGGTAAATAACTTGAATCTGATGGCAGAATACGATAGTAATTCGATAAATTGTGGTTTTGAGTACAGTTTCTGGAAAGACTACATCAACGCCGTAGTAGAACTGAACCGCTGCAAATACTTTTCCGGCGGTCTTGTATTCAAACTTCATTTGAAATAACTTTTCAAACTAGAAATGCTCATGTCGATTCTACTTCAACAAGACCTTGATAACATACATGTTTCATTTTATCGCAATATGAAGTCTCATGTTGCAGAAAGTATGACCATACGCCGGGTGATGGAAGGTATTTGCAGTAATTACTATAAGGATGTGGTACAAAGAATACGTTCCCTTAAAAAACAAGGGGATATAAATGCTGCGAATGAAATAAAATGTAGCTTGCATGCTGTTACTTTTTGCGGAGTATATGAAGGGCGGAGAAAAGCTGACCTATGTAAGTATTATAATAACCTGATGGTGATTGATATTGATAAACTGGATGACGAAGAAATGAGAAGAGTGAGAACTTGCTTGGGACAAGATGATTATGTAGCTGCTTTTTGGGTCTCTCCTTCCGGCAATGGATGGAAAGGTCTGGTGGGATTAGAATATGCAAGAGGGAGAGATGAAAGCTTGATGAGCAGGCATCATACGGCATTTATCCAACTTCAAGAATACTTTAAAATAAAATATAAAATAGAATTGGATAGTAGCGGTAAGGATATTACAAGACTTTGTTTTATGAGTTGGTGTCCAGACTTAATAGTTAAGCCTGTAAGCAACAGGTTTATGGTAGATTTGGATAAACAAAACGTTTCTGGATGCGTGGGGATGCAACGGGAAGAAAAGCTTAAGCCCCAGATAATGCCTGCATCGCAGAATATTGATTGGAATTTGTTGGACGGGAAAAAATATGAGTTCAAGACCGAGAATTGGAATAGAAAGATTGCTGATCGGCTGTATAAATATTTAAAAAAGAATGGAATATCAATAACGACCAGTTATGAGGACTGGGTACGGGTGGCATTCGCCATTGCCGGCACATTTCATCCGGTGTATGGTAGAAGGCTTTTTATGAGGCTATGCGAATTGGACGGAATCTCGCATGATGAAGTGAAAAGTGAAAAATTAATTTTCAGTGCTTATATGAGCCGGAGTGGAAATTGTGACTTCGGCACTATCTTATTTCTAGCATCAAGGAAAGGATTCATTCATTAATTTAGAAGACTGTTTTTTATAACGGTGTGTCACGATACCTGTTCACCGGAGGCACGACGCCAAGGTATCAAAGAAGTCGTTTTTATCTCTAGTATCTTATTTTACGTAAATTAATGAAATACCTTTCTATGCTGGAAAATTATATCAATGAAAGGGCAATAATGCAAGAAATTATAGCAATCCGATGCAAATATGCGGAGTCTGTCTATAAATTTGAATCGACGGATCAAATGGCTCATCATTCAGACCGGAAATATACACTCTCTACTGAACAAAAATTCTTTTATTCTTTATTCCCCTCAAGAAAGGAATGGGCACATTTGAATTATGAAAAGAGGAAAAATCTGAATCAGGTGGAAAGAAACCGATTGATGTTGTGGTATACCGTGTTGAGGGAACATAAAAAACAGGGCTGTCATTCAGAGTGGTATATTCGGCTGATAACTTATGTTACTCATATAAAACGTATGGTGTTGAGTCCTGATTATTCATTTCACAAACCTGTTGTTGTTTTATTGGAGAAGAAGCGTGAAGGTAATGCGATAGAGTGCCGTCCTGTATGTAAATTCTCTAAAGATGATAAGATAATAGCATCACTTGTCAACCGTGCCTTGACTCATTTGTTTGATGATTTCTTTTATCAATGTTCGTATGCATTCAGAGCAGTGACAGGTAAAACGGGAAGGGGGAACTTTGCACATTTGGAGGCGGTAAAAGAGATAAAGGAATTCCGGAAAAATCATGCAGGAACTCTTCATGTGGCAGAGTGTGATATGAAAAAATTCTATGATACCATTGACCATGATATTATAAAGCAAAGATTCTGCCAACTCTTACGTAAATGCAAATGTTCAAATCTGATAGGATGCAAGGAATTCCGTTTATTGAAGAATGTGATGTACAGCTATATTGATTGCTTTAATTTCTATCAGGATATTTATTGTTTAAACGATAAGCCAGACCACCCGGTATGGCAAAAAATAAAGGCGGTTAATGGAGAAAAAAAGAAAATAGGTTGGATTATTGATGATTTAAAAACAAAAGATTGGAAATATAGGACACGGAAACATTACCAACAATTCTTGGGAGTACCGCAAGGAGGGGCTTTGTCAGGACTGATTGCCAATATAGTCATGCATTTCACAGATCTGCATTTAAAGGAATATTGGCATGGAAACGTTGAATTCAGATATATTCGTTTTTGTGATGATATGATAATGGTGGGAAGTGACTCTAGACAAGTTCGTGAAGCATTTGAGGCTTATCTTGAAAGTGTTAAGAATTCTCATTTGTTTTGCCATCCTTTGGAATGTCTTCCGGAGAAGAAAATGAAAGATTTTTGGAAGGGGAAGAGTAGAGGACCTTATGCATGGGGAAATGCCGGCAAGCATATTTTCCCTTGGATTACCTTTGTGGGATATGATATAAACTGGGAAGGAGATACCCGGATAAGGAAGGCTTCTTTGAAAAAAGAAATCGTAAAACAATATAAGAAGGTAGAAGAAATTCGCACTCTTTTTTCTACTAAGAAGAAACGAGTTCGAAAGCCTAAATGGTATTGGGGATATATTTGCACCAGTGTCGAAAGAAAAATGATTGGAATGAGTGTAGGAAGAGTGCCATTATGGGATTATAAGAACCATGATAATAAATACAGCTAGACTAGTGCGTTTACTCAATTGACAGATAACAAATGGTCTGTTAAACAATTGAAGTATTTGGATTGGCACCGGCAAAAAATGTTAGGAAAACTTTTTGTTTTTTTAATAAAGAAGGTGGAATTCGATAAGATTCATTCACAGCAAAATAAACAGAAAAAACTGACTGTTAATTTTTATGGCAAACCATATAGTTATTATGGACAATGCTTGAAGAAATGGGATACGTAGAATATGGTAAATAACAATATACAGACATGGGATAATTACACGACTCCTAATTACCCTTTGTTGTTTATAACTAGATGGATACCTTTTAATGCCTGGTATGTGTCAGTAACAGGGAAGACTACAGATAGGGATTGCATCCTTTATTTTAAAGGGAATACAAACAATAAGCTTTATGACCGTATAAAGAAACTGATGGATTCGGCTAATAAAGAATATGAATGTGTGGCCTTTCAGCATGAACTGGCAAGAATGGAAGGCTTGCTTAAAAATAAAGATTTTCCTTCGCAACAGCAACCTATTTGTTTCGGAGTGGTAGAGATGGTACCAAATGATAAAAGGGAGGAGCGTAAAGTGATTGACCATTATGCTTATACAGTAAAACGATATAAAGAAGGGGACGGTTCCGGAAAGCCAAATAAAACTGTGGATGTGATAATAGAAAATTTGGCTCCACCATACGAGTCGGAAACAATATCATTGCCCAAACATGATGTACAGGAACTGGAAATGCAAATGAGTAGCAAAAAGTGGAAAGTACAAAGGAAAAAAAACGTATTAGAGGTTTTTAAGGCTGTAGAACCTATTATTCATGTAGATGTAAAAAATACGAAGGCTGGTTGTCTTAAAATAGGCGGAGGGAAGTTCTGTAAGGATAAGGATGCAATTTGTGCTTCAGTGATTGATGTATTATATGAATTACGATGTAAGGCTGTACATGGAGAGATAGAAGTAAATAGAAATACACTTACTGTGTATGAATGTGCTTTCCAGATGCTGAAACTTATCACACAAAAATTTTATTAGGTATGGAAGATACTGTAAAATATAAGATAGAAGGTAAAGGCAAAACCTTGAAAGAGGTTTTGTCGCAGAAATATGTTATTGACTATTTTCAGCGGGAATACAAATGGGAACGGAAACATATAGAGCAGCTGTTGTACGATTTGGATTTCGCTTTTTTTGAATCTTACAAAAAGGGGGATACGGTGGAAGAGGTTGTGAATTATAAACCCTATTTCTTAGGACCTTTCATTGTCTGTCAGAATAAAAACACATTTTCATTGATAGACGGGCAGCAGCGGCTGACATCAATGACTCTCCTGCTAATCTATTTGATGGAATATTTCAAGGAAACAAAGGAGGATTTAAAGGATTTGGTGTTTATGAAAAAATATGGTAAAGCATCTTACAACCTTCAAATAGAAGACAGAAAGAAGGTGATGGATCATCTTTTTTTTGATATTCCCATTGAAGATGATGCAACCCTTTCTGTGTCTGATTTGAATTTATTAGATAGATATATAGATATTGTTGAATTGTTCCCCGAGCGTTTGAAATCGGATGAAATTATTCATTTATTTGATTGTTGGCTTCAAGAGAAAATCATTTTTGTTGAGATATTATCTTATTCCGATGAAAATGCCTATACCATTTTTGAAACGATGAATGACCGGGGATGTAATTTGACCTCTGCCGAGATGATGAAAAGCTTCCTGCTGTCTAAAATAAGTGATGAACAATGTAGAAGGGAATGTAACGAGGTATGGAAAGACAACATACTACGTTTGATAGAGCAGGATAAAGATGGTGAGACTGAATTTTTCCGGGCTTGGATACGGGGAAAATATCTTTTTAATATGAAGGATTCTTCAGAATTTGAGATTATAGGAACAGGCTTTCATCGTTGGATAAAGACTAATTATAAATTGCTTAGGCTGAAAACAGATGCTGATATCGAATCATTTATAAAGTATGATATGAGCTTCTTTGTGAATATATTTTTAACAATAAGAAAAGCGGAGCAGACGATGACAAAGGGACTGGAAATAATCAATGTGCAGACACCATATAGTTTTGCCTCTTCTTTGATTTATCCTCTCTATTTATCTGCTGTAAATCAATCTGACACAAGCGATATTATATATAACAAGATAAAGATTATAGCGAAAGCCTTGGACAGCTTTGTGGTGAGAAGAGTTCTGAATGGGCAGACTATAGCACAGTCTTCCATACGCAGTTTTATGTACAATCTGATAGAAGAAGTCAGAGGTAAAGAATTGGAATCATTATCTTTTATATTTCATGATTTTTTAGAGAAATACTGTCCGATGCCGGAGGGACTTCTCTTTATTGATCGTTTTCCTTATAAATTTTTGCGATATTTCCATTATCGGGTAAGTTTGTTTTTATGTCAATTTTCTATGAGTGACTTTGCTGTACCTTATAAAAGTTGCCGTTCTTATAAATTGGTGTACATGTCAAATGAGGCAGAAATCACCCCAAGTGACTATAAAAATGTTACTATATCGCTGGATTATGTTGGTTTATTAAACCGTCAGGAAAATACAGTTTTTCCTAATATCTATCGTGATGTTATTAAGAATGAAATAAAGGAAGAATGGAAATTGCCTGAAGAACTTGTGGAGCAATTGGCTAAAAGCCGTTTTGAACAGCGGGAAAGTATATTATTCAATTATGTATTGTTTGCTTTGTGGAGGATTTAATAGGTCTTTTATGAAGCATATCCGTCGTTTGGGATATGCTTCTATTGTGAGATACAGTTAAAAGAGGATTGTGAGAGATTAAAAAAAAATCCTTTGTTCAAACTTTCTTTTTCTAAGTTGGTAGAAAGATAGATGGATTGAAATAGTCAGAAAGGAAAACTACCTTATATATAGATGGCCACGGTACCTCCAAATATTGTTTTCTGAACCATCCCCATCGTTTCGGCAAGTCGTTGCTGACCTCCTGCTGCATAGCTATTTAGCTGGGAAGAAAGACCTTTTTAAAGGACTTGCCATTGAAAAAACTACGGAATACTTGGTGCTGCGCTTTATCCCAAATAAATCAGAAGAACTATTCTCTAAACAAAGAGGCGGACTGCGTGCTGGTTGGATGTTTATGTTGGGTGTTGAAGAAATAAAGGGTAAAAGGATATACTTGCTTTTTGTTTCTGATTTTTTTTGTTGTCTTTACAAAAAGCTATTTGTGATGATGAAGCAAAAAGAAGAAATATTATATGCAATTAAGGAAGTCATAGCGCAGGTTATGTCTACAGGTGCAAGAGTGGTACTTTTGGGTTCTCAGGTTCGTAACGATGCCCGCGAGGATTCGGATTGGGATATATTGATTCTTCTTGATAAAGAAAAATTAGAAGAAGCAGATCACGATAAGTATGTTTATCCTTTATTTGAATTGGGCTGGAAAATTGATGTGGAGATTCATCCTATAATGTATACTTTAAAAGATTGGCTGAAACGAAATTTTTCTCTCTTTTATAAAAATGTGGAACAAGACGGGATTGTACTATGCTGAGTGTTGATGAGAAAAAAGCGATTATAAATTATCGGATACAAAAGTCTTACGGTAATTTGAACGAGGCAAAAGAAGTTGCGAAATTGGGCTTTTGGAACCTGGTAGGTAACCGCTTTTATTATTTGGCATTTCATATGGCTTCTGCATTATTGTTGGATAAGGGTCTTGCATCTTGTTTTCACAGTGGTATGATTCACTTGATAGGTACTCAGTTTGTAGTAAAAGGTCTTTTAGATAAAAGTTATGGTCGTTTGCTGTCCCGTTTATTTGAATTACGGCAATCTGGCGATTATGATGATTTGTATGATGCAACAGAGAATGAGGTCATACCTTATATTGACAAGACATTTCAATTTATTCAAGATATGGAAAAGCTAATCGTATTCAAGGGCGAATAGTTATTCTGTAGTTTGTTGTTAGCATCTAAAAAAAATGTAAAAAGCCATCTCCCGTGTGAAATGGAACATGGCGTGCAATCACTTTTGGGGAATGTATGTGGGCCGAACGCTTTGTTCTCTGCGGACTTCTCGTGATGAAGATAGGTTTAAACTTTGACTCGGAAAACCATATTTTGAGTGATTGGATCATAGAAGAATAGACGATATTATAAGCTCTTTGTAAAGATAAAATATTTATAATTTATATAGGCTGTATGCGATAACGTATGCGGCCTTCCTTGTTTTTGTTGTCGGTAGCGACTGGCATCCGTATAATGTATTGCAAGAACGATTGTCTTCGTGACTACCAGCAGGAGATGAAGCTCAGGCTCTTTGAAGAGTGGGAGCTTCACCGGAGTGTGATGGTACAGATGCCTACAGGCACGGGAAAGACACACCTGCTGGCTGCCATAGTGAGGGAGTTCTTGTGTGGTTCCGGTAGCCGGGTATGGATTGTGGCGCATCGTCGGGAACTGGTGGAGCAGATAGAGGAGACGGTTTCCCGTTATGGAATGGGGAGGGAGGACGGAAGTGTGAGGGTAATGTCCATCCAGTGGTTGTCACGAAACCGGAAGATTGTGAACGGACAGCCGGATTTGATTGTTATTGACGAGGCACATCATGCCCTGGCAGAAACTTATCGGGAGCTTTGGAAGAGTTATCCGGAGGCGAGGAAATTGGGTATGACCGCTACCCCCTGTCGGCTGAACCGCAAAGGATTCACGGATTTGTTTGATACCCTGATTACCTCATGGAGCATTGCGGAATTCATCGGAAAGGGCTGGTTGTCGTCATTTGACTATGTGTCCATCCGTGCGAACAGCAGCGAACAGCGACTGATTGACTCGTTGAAGAAACGGGGTGCGGACGGGGATTATCAGGTAAAGGAAATGAATGCGGTGTTAAATCGGGAAACCAGCATTAGACAATTGTACGAGAGTGTCCGAAGATATGCTGCCGGGAAGAAAGGAATTGTCTATGCCGTAAGTATTGCACACGCCCGACAGATTGCAGCCTATTACAGCTTACATGGTGTGGAGTCTGTTGCTATCGACAGCAGGACCCCCGCTCTGGAACGCAAGGAACTGG
>ENA-OUQS01001914-OUQS01001914.1-human-metagenome-genome-assembly--contig:-NODE-1914-length-15148-cov-4.072086_pt1 | contig 15148 bp, 8 predicted proteins | sample MGYA00248463_ERZ548848 | MGnify/ENA primary metagenome ERZ548848 (study PRJEB26491, sample SAMN04978192) | human metagenome | host: Homo sapiens | study: EMG produced TPA metagenomics assembly of the human... | reverse complement strand
CAGCGAGTTTCTTATCGATGTCAACCAGTCCGGACACAGTTTCGTGCCCATGGTCGGAGCCGGCTATAAAAAGAACGTCCTTTCCTTTTCTGCGGAGTTCATCGACACAGGCATAAACGGCAGAGACATTCTCATCGGTTCGCCGCAGTGCTTCCAAGTGCTCGGGCGAACCCAATGGGCAATGGTGCTGCGTCGTGTCGGGATGCCCCAGCCAGAGGAGGCTCACGGCGGCCAATTGGTTTTCGAGGTCGTCAATGAAACGCTCGGTCATTGCGCGGTCGCCTGCGAGATCCGAGCTTACATTGAGCGCTTCGGTTTGCGGGAGTTTCCCGCGCGGACCAAAGCTTCCGGCTCGGTGAAAGACATGTCCGCGGTGCGTCGGATCCTGAACATAAGCGGCGCCGGGCGAGGCATTGCCGTACATCCGCAGCCCGCCCGCCGCCTCAGTTCTTTGGGCGAGCGCAGGAACGCCGAGCACATGACCCCGCAGTTCGCGGCAGAGAGAAAAGAACGAGGGCACTCCGACATCGAGGAGCCGGAGCTTTCCTTGGTCAAGGAGACAAAGCTTGTTGCCCGCCAGTTCGTGGCGAAGCGGACTGCAGCCCGTTGCGATCGTGGCTGAACAAACACGCGTGACCGAGGGCGCTGCAGAACGGTGGCGGCGAAGCCACACGGACTCGCGGCGCAGCGCTTCGAGCGCGGGCGTTGATTGCGCTTCAATGGAATCACGGCGCAGACCGTCCGTAATTACGATCACCGCCAGCTTGTCGACGCTCATGCAATGGCCTCACTGCTGAAGTTGGAATGAGAGGCAGTCTAGAGATCGTAGATTGCAGATTGCTGACAATCTGATGACCTTTATAATTCAGCCATCTTTGGTGAGCTATAAACATGCCCGAAAACACTCAAATCGCGTTATTGACGAGCAAATCGCTTCCTGAACTGATTTGTTCAGAGCTCGAAGGCTGGATTGCACAAGGCAAAGTGTCGCCCGGACAGCCTTTGCGGGAAGCGGATATTTCTGCGCAAATGGGGCTTTCGCGCGGTCCGGTGCGTGAGGCCTTCCGCATTTTGGAAGAGCGGGGATTGGTGTGCTGTGAGAAAAACCGAGGCGTCCGGGTAGGAAACCTCACCCTTGAACAAGTCAAAGAGATCTACGAACTGCGCGAAACGCTTGAAGGCCTGATCGGACGTCTGGCAGCCGAGCGAGCTGGAGCGGCCGAGAAAGCTGCGCTCAAAGGCATTGTGGAGGAGATGGCTCAAGCCGTGGACGCCGAAGATGTCGCCCGTTACACGCAGCTCAACTTCAAAATTCATGAGATGCTTGCCGGCTGCACGCAGAATGCGGTGCTCAAAGAAGTCTATTTGCGTTTGGTTTCCAGACTCCATCTTTTTCGCAGCTACGTTCTTCGTCACCAGACGGGGAGCGCAAAGCGGTCCTATCTGGAGCATAAGGCGATTGCCGAAGCGGTTTGTGCCGGTGAGGCCGATGAAGCAGAAAAACGGCTTAAAGCACATACGCGCGAGAGTCTGCAGCACCTGATTGCGATTGCAGAGAAATAATCTTTTAGCTGTCCTTGAGCCCCAGCGGCATGCTTCGGGCCGCGGGCTTGAGGCAAAAGAGGCCGGCGGATTCTTTCTGTCTGCCGATGCCGTTGCATCAGCTCCGGGCGGCGGCAAGCCTGAGGCCGAAAAGAATGAGAATCACACCCATTGTGCGGTTGAGCCACCGCTGAAAAGCCGGCCGTCCGAAGACCGGACGAATACGATCCATCATCAGTACGAGTACGGCAAGCCAGGCAAGTCCGAGGAATGCCCAGGTGACGCCCATCAGCGCGAGCTGGGGCCCCGCGGGGAGCGCCGCGTCCATAAACTGCGGAAAGAACGTGAGCACGAAAAGCACCACCTTCGGGTTCAGGAGGTTGCAAAAGAGCCCGCTTCGAAAGGCGGCGGCAGGCGTTTCAGCCTTGGCGTTCTGAAGGGCGGCTGCTGCAGCTTCAATCGGGGCGCCGTCTTCATGAGATTCATGACGGCGGGACGCAAGGAGCGAACGAAGGCCGAGATAGAAGAGGTACGCCGCGCCCGCCCATTTGAGGACGGCAAAGAGCTCTGCGGAACCGGCAATCACCGCAGAAATCCCAAGAATGGCTGCGATGGTATGCACCGCTACGCCGCAGTTGATGCCGAAGGCGCAAGCGAGGGCCTGACGGCGCCCGGAGAGGAGCGCTGTTTTGACAACGATGGCAAAGTCGGGGCCGGGCAGCAACGTGATGACAAGAACGGCCGGCAGAAAGAGCAGGTAGTTTGTGAGCGAGAACATGATGAGGAGCCGGAAAAAACATGCTGTGGCGGCGGCTCGAGAGAGCGGCCCAGCGCCGAATGCGCAGCCTCGGCGTTAAAGAGAATGCTATCGCTAAAAGCGAGCGGGGAGACATCAGGCCTCTCGTTTGAGCCACGGCCGCTCTTTTGAATTTCGTCACATGTTGTCCGAACAAATGTGAAGCCTTCTGATTCAATTCTCTTGGTCTGTAAAGAAAAGTTTTCTGCTCCGCTCTTATATGCTCGAAAAAGAAGAACGATGAGACGTCCGCAGAAATTCGCTGCGGGCTTCACCCGGAAAAGTTTTATGACGAGCTCGTTCTTAGAGCCTGCGGACAGCATTGAGCTGCTGCCTAATCATCGTCCGCCGGATTATCCATGTTGAAAATGACGCACGCTTTTTCTCGGAGGATTCCCATGAATCGACTCTCCTCAGCCTTTGCCGAGTCCCGCCTCGTCGGCAGCATCGCTGCCGTTATGCTCGCCGCCGCAGCCTCCGGCACTCATGCCGCTCCCCTCGAAACCCTCACCATCGCCGTCAACACAGGTTTCACGACAATGGATCCTTGGGACGCAACGGACAACCTTTCTCGTACTGCGGCCCGCTCCTTTTATGAGAGTCTTTATACGTTTGACAAGAATCTGAAACCGACGCCGCAGCTCGCGGAATCGGTCGACATCAGTCCGGACGGGCGCATATATACCTTTAAGCTCCGGCAAGGCGTGAAGTTTCACGACGGCACGATCTTGGATGCTGAAGCCGTCAAGCTCAGCTTCGAGCTCGGCGCCAGTCAGGATCTCAAACGCACGCGCCGAAATTTCTTCAATTTTGTCGAAAAAATCGAAGCCGCAGACAAGTACACCGTCCGCTTCACCTTGAAGAGTCCGATGACGGCTTTCCTTGAACGGCTCTCTAACGGCACAGCTGCAATCGCCTGCCCGAGTCTGCTCGCCCGCGCGAAGACGAAGCAGGCGCTTGCTTTTGAAGCCTGCGGCACGGGGCCCTATAAGCTGGTCCGCTTCAATCCCGCCGAGGAGCTTCTGGTTGAACGCAACCCTGACTACCGCGTGCCGGGGCTGCCCAAATTTAAGGCGCTGCGCTGGGTGCCGGTGGTGGAGAACAGTACCCGCGCGGCAATGCTGCAGACGGGCGAGGCACAGTTCATACAAATGGCGCCGGTGGAGCAGATTCCGGTTCTGAAGGCCAATCCCAATTTGGCGGTCAACGTGGTGCCGTCTGTTGTTATGCGCTATATGTCCATGAATATGAACGAGAAACCTTTTGACAACCCCAAAGTGCGGCAAGCCGTCAACTATGCCATCAATAAGCAGGCGCTCTGTAAAGTGGCATTCAGCGGCTATGCGCGTCCGGCTGACGGCGTGATTCCTGAGCAGATTCCCAATGCTGTTAAGCTCGGTCCCTGGCCCTATGATCCGAAGAAAGCCCGTGAGCTCTTAAAAGAGGCAGGCTATCCGAACGGTTTTAAGACAACGCTCTGGTCAGCCTTTAACAACACGACGGCCGTGAAGACGATGCAGTTCGTCCAGCAGCAGCTCGCGCAGGTAGGCATCAAGGCCGAGGCACGGGCGCTTGAAGCCGGGCAGCGCGTACAGGTCTACGGCAACAAGGATCCGAAGAAGGCACCCAACCGCCTCTATATCATTGGCTGGTCCAATTCCACCGTTGACCCGGACTGGGGCATGCGCCCGGCGCTTTATTCGAAGAACCAGCCGCCGGTCCTGAACAATGAGGCGTATTACCAAAATCCGAAGGTCGACGCGCTCTTGGATCAGGCGCTCGCGGACACGGATCCGGCAAAGCGAGCAGCCGAATATAAGGAACTGCAGGAAATGGTCTGGCAGGATGCGCCGTGGGCGTTTTTGGTGTTCGAGGATGTGACCTCGGCGGCCAACAAGCACCTCAAGAATTTCAACACATTGGCTGACGGCAGCTTCGAATTCTATTCGGCCGAGTGGCAGGAAGACTAAGGGCTTATGCCGTCTCCCTCTGAGACTGAGGCATCAGCAAACGTCCTCTGAGAACGGCTTCGGCGCTCAGAGGACGTTTTATTTCGGCTGTAGAGAGCAGTCTTCAGAAAGAAAATAAAACCGATGCTTTCAACGGTGACGGTTCTCGTCTTCCAACATCATCTCTGGATTCATGGGCGGGTGTTTTTTGAACCAGAGGCAGATTTCCGAGCGCACCCACTGCAGCGCAAAGTCGGCATTGTTGCGCCGGTGCCAGATGATCTGCGGGTTCCAGCCTCGAATGTCGGCCGGATCCGTTTCCAAAATGGCGAGCGGCAGGTGTGAGGACAAGAGTTCTGCGCCTTCTCTGGGCAGCAGCGCATAGGCATCAGACTGCGCGAGCAGATAGGGCATCGAAAGGAAGTAGGGCGTTTCAATGCGCACCGGGCTTGGGTTTTCAGCCCGCCAGGCGAGGTCAATGTTTCTCAGCGACCGCCACTGGGGCATCGAAATCGAAATATAAGGATAGGGTGCAAGGACCTTGGCGCCGACAGGGATGCCGGCCTTGACGCTGGGATGGTTCAGCAGGGGATGGCCGCGGCGCATGACGGCGACATGCCGGCTCTTAAAGAGCGTGGCGGACTGAATGTCGCCGGGCAGTTCGCGGTCGATATCAAACCCGAAGGCCAGATTCGTGGTGCCCTCCCAGAGATTTTCGAGGGTAAGCCCAGCAGCCGGGCGAATTCGGATTCTCAGCTTGGGCGCCCGTTCTGCCAGTGCGGGCAGTACCGGCGCGAGAAGCACGGCGGCGGCGTTGTCGACCATTTCGAAAACGATCGTACGGTCAATTTCCAGCGGCGAAAATCGTTCTTCAGCGAAAATCCCTTCGAGCGCTTCCAGCGCACGGCGCATGGTCGGCACCAAGGCCTCCATGCGTTTTGTAGGCACAAGGGAGTTGCCGGAGCGGACAAAGAGCTCGTCGCCGATCAGGGCTCTGGCGTGATTGAGCCGGTGCGACGCTTTGGGCGTGGACCAGGCGAGCGTCATTGCAGAACGCGTGAGCGAGCGTTTTTCGGCAAGGAGCAGCAAGAGCGCCAGGTCGTCGTGGGTGAGGTCGTTGGTGAATTCGGGCATCGGGAAGCCGCACTCTGTTTGTCTGAAAAAGAAAATAGAGAAACCGTTTCGAGCTTAGTGCGTCGAAACGGTTTCCCCATCTTAGCGAATTCCCGAATATATGCTGCTCAAACAAACAGCAGACGAATAAACAGTTGGACGGCGTTTAGAAGAAATACGTGAGCCCCGCCATGACCTGAGAGGAATTCGGATCGCTCGAATCGCTGAAATTCTTCGTGTCAAAGAGCCCGGAGCCGTGCGTCCAGTTGGCCGAGGCATAGAGGTGAGTGTGCTTGGAGAGCGGATACTCAAAAGCGGCGCCAAAGAGCACTCGCTTGAGATCCGTTGTCTGACCGTCTACGACATGGCCTTTATATTCCCAATCATCGTAGGCGGACGTGAGGTACAGGTCGCCGCCGAAGCACTTGATTTGGGCATTGAGGCTCGCTACCCAGCCGTCAAAACCGCGTCCGGCAATGCCGGATTGATTGTCGGGGGCGAGATTCCCCGCGCTGATGAGCTTGCTGACAGGATGTTCAGGCGTGCCCGGCGCACTGTAGACGTTTTTAAAGCCTTGTCCGACAACGAAGAGCCGGACATCGGGATGCACGAGAAAGTTGACGGTCAGACTGGCAATGGTGGTGTCTTCGCCGTAATCGGCGCCGTCCTTATGCGTATTCATGATGCGGTCGAGAACACCGACAGCGGTGAGCGACTGTCCCTGCCAGCGAAATGCCGCAGAAGCGCGGCGGGTATTGTGGCGCTCTTTGCTTTCTTCAACACCGGGATCCGCATTGGTGCCCGTTTGGAAGGAATACTGTGCAAAGAGCTGGAGGCCCCCGGCGATGGTCGGCGTAGCATAGGAAATCGTGTTGTCGAGACGGTCGCCGCCCACCATCCAGTGCATGCCGCCCGAACGCCCCCAGCCGAAGCCGAAGGGCGTTGCCTGCATGCCGAAAATACCCCAATGACCAAAGGGCGACACGAGCGCGCCCATGCGCCCGAAAGCAATTTCACCCATAGAGCCCTCGAGAGCGAGCGAAGCTTCGCCGCCCCAGAGACGGCTGAAAAGCATTTCGCCGTCATCGGATTCAAAAAGGTTCTCAAGCAGCATCTTCACTTTGGTGCCGTTGCCGAGGTCTTCGGTTCCGGTCAGGCCGATGCGCGGTCCGAGATTGACGCCGAACTCTTCTCTCGCAGAGGTGGAGGACGGCTGAGAGCCCATCTTGTTGTGTTCAACGATGATGCCCGTATCCACAATGCCGTAGACACTGAAGTCGGCGGCCTGAACGGAAAAAGCTGCAGCAAAGGCTGCAGCAGCGGCAAGACGGGTAAGTCGCAGGGCTTGTGTTTTCATGACGTCGAAGGAGAAAAAAGCTCAGGTATTTAAAACGGAATAAAAGTGAAAAACTTCCCCGCAAGCGGGTCGGCGCATGGCGCCTCACGCTTACGGACTGTGAGGGCGCTTCACTTGCGGCAGAGGAAACAAGCCGCCGTAGCGAAGCGCCCGAGATCAGGATGGCAGTTCAGGCATTACTTGGAGGGTTTCATGGCCTCCTGAATCGAGAACGGCCAAGCCTGGTAGCCGAAGGTGTCTTTGAGATGCATGACGACGGACGGCTCCTTGGCGCCCCAGTCGAATTCGGTGAGGTAGGGCGAAGGCATGGCCTTGCCTTTGCTCACGCGCATGCCGGCGGTGGAGAAGTAGCCGACCACGGAGTCCTTGTCGGCAGCGTATTCACAAAGGCCGGTTACGGGCGAGTAGTAGTCGTGACCCTTTTCTTCGCCGTAGGTCCAGACCTGTTCAATCGTCATCTTGGATTCGTTCACGCGGTAGACGACCAGACGGGTGTACTTCATGTCGGCGAGCGCCGGCTGCTCCATGCCGCGGCCGTCGCCGTTGTCAAAGACGGTAAGATAAACGTCGCCCTTCTTGGATTTTTCGTTGATTCGCCATGCCGTGTGCTGCGTCCAGGTCCAGTCGAACTTGTTTTTGCAGTGGTTCATGAATTTGTCGCAGGCAATGGGCTTCCCGGAGGCGTCGACCGGCGTGAGGAGCTTGTCGGCGAAGGGCTTCTTCCAGCCTTCATGGTTGCCGATGATCCACTTCACCTTCTTGTCGCGCCCGATCTTGATGATGGCCGACTGGTGGCGCGAGGAGACGATGATTGAATCGTCGGTCGGGTCGTAGTCAACGGAGTTGACGTGCGCCCAGTTGCGGCCCGGACCGGTGCCCAGGATGTCGCCGAAGTCGTCCGAAGCGTCAAGTTTGGCGAGTTCTTCTGCCGTCATGGTCTTGCCGGCCTTGTCGACGTCAATGTTGAGGCACACGGCGCCCTGGTCGAGCGTCTTGATGACCGTTGAGCGGTACGGATCCAGAATGTTGTTGAGGTTCCAGTCGTCCACCACTTCGCCTGCTTCGTTGACCTCGATGATGACGTCGCGCACGGTGCGGACATTGCGGCCGTCGGCCCGGCGGTAGTTGGCGTCGGAAACACGGATGAGATAGTGGCCGTTTTCCATCGGCTCAAGCGCGTGCGAGAAGTCGGCATAACCCGTCGGCAGACGGCGGTTAAAGACTTCGCGGCCCATCAGGTCGTACTTGGCATAGCGCTGGCCGTAGCCGAACGTGAGGAAGCCGTCCTGATTCATGTGGAAGCCCATCATGATGCCGGAGTGATAAATCGTTTCCGGATCATAGATAGGATCGACGAACATGTACCAGCGGACTTCGCCCGTCGTATCAATGATGGCGTTCTGAGGATAGTAATTCCATTCAAGTGCGCCGCCGGTGGGGTTGTTCCACACCACGCGGGCCTGCTTCGGAGCCGTCGAAAGGAAATTGTTGATCAGATAGAGGCGGTCTTTGAATTCCGGATCAACCTTGACCACTTCCGTTTCAAACATGTTGTGGTGCTGAGCCATCGAACCGTTGACCGGCGTATAAACGGCCGGTGCGTAGATGCGGTACTGCTCTTTCTCAACGCGGCGTTCCTGACCCTGGTCAACGATCGTATAGCTCACTTCGACCGTGTTGTTGTAGTCAGGGTAAAGACCGAACACCGGAATGCCGGCGTGCGTGCGCAGAAGCGTGTCTGTGACCTTGTAGCTGATTTCCTGCCCGCCCTGCTTCGGAACCACGCGGACCGTGGCGTCTTTAAGCTGATAGCCGCCGTTCTTAATCACAGCGGTGAGCGGAGCGATCTTGTAGGGGTTGACGACAATTTCACCAATCTGCCCCGGGGCAACGTAGGTCACGGCCGGGCCGGATCCGCCGCCGGATGCCTGAACGGCGGCCGGGAGACCAAAACCTGCGGCAAGCGCAATGGCGAGGGCGACCGGGGTAATCTTTGCTTTAATATTCATAGTGAAACAACTCCTTTGAAGTGTCATGGTTCAGCTGGCTGTACCTTTTTGGTACATCTCCTGCCGACCCCGAAAGAGTAGGTCTTAAGGAGTAGACATGCTATTCTGAGGTTCCCGCCGGCAAGTTGGGCTGAGTGGAAACACAGAATTCCGAAAAAATGAAAACCACCCTTGATAGATCTGCATTGCTGTTTTTAAAGACGCTTTACGAGACCAAAAATCTCGTCAATGCCGCCAATCAGCTGGGCATCCCGCCGGCCACAGCTTCGCGCATGCTCGGCAAGCTTCGTGAGGTTTTCAATGACGAACTCTTCACGCGCTGCTCGGGCGGGCTCGCTGCAACCTGGCGAACGACTCAGGCTATGCCCGACGTCATTCGGCTCCTGGCGGATTACGATCAGCTGCTCGAACCAAAGCTCTTCGATCCGAAGACGCTCAAGCGTGAATTCAAGATTGCCGGCGTCGATCACGGCGTTATTTTTCTCGCCCCGGCAATTGCCAAAATCTCAGAACTTGCGCCCGGCGTGTCGGTCGACATGACCGAGCTCACGAACGACTGGTCCGTGCAGCTTCGCACGGGCGAACTCGATCTGCTGATCAGTCCGATGGAAACCGTTCCCGAGGGGTTCCCGTGGCTGCCGCTCTGGGAAAGCCGAGCGACCGGCATTGTCGTGCGTCCGGGGCACCCGCTTGAAGCGCTTTACGAAAAGACGGGACGGGTGACGGAAAGCGACGTGATCCGGTACGGTTTTGTGGAGGTCACTTGGCGGCCTACAACGTACTACCGGCTGACTCAAAGCCGGCTTTCACCGCTCTTGAGCGAGAGAAACATCGTTATTAAAACGCCTTACTTTATGGGGGCGGCGAAGATTATTTCCGAAAGCAATCTTGTGATGCTGCTCTCGGACATCATGGCGGACTGGTTCATCAGTTTGGGAGCGCTGCGGCGCATTCCGGTCGTTTCCGAAGAGCTTGAGCATGTCCAGAGCAAGGGGTTCGTCACTAAGCTCATTTGGCATGAAAGAAGTCACCTGGATCCGGCTATGCAGTGGATGCGCGGCATGATCTCTTATGCTGTTAAAGAAACGCTGAGCGGCGGACATGTTGTTCACCCCGAGGAAGGCCGCTAGGGCATTATTCAGCGCATTTGGAATAATGCGAGCATTCGAATCAGATTTTATCTAGGCGATTTTGCTAAATAAAATATAAATTGTTCAAAATATATAAGTGGATATTTAGTTGTCAGATATTCATTTTGCTCTTAATTGAAGGGTGCGTCATTTCGATAAAGTATCCGATCGCGCTAAATTGAAGATAATAATTTCGTTCAGTGAAATACTTCATCAAAGAATTTTGAACGAGATCATTTCATGAATGCTCGGCGGGTATTTGGGCGAGTAATTTATTAGATTTTCTGACAACAAAAACGCACAAATCCTTGAGCTCCTGACAATGTGGCAACCAAGCTGAACGTCGGCGGCGACAGCGGCACTCCCTAATGACTGCAGGAGACAGGCTCTCATCACAAAGATTTTCATCATCACACGCGAGCAAACCCGTATCTTTTTGGCATTCGTGAAAGAGGCGATTTGGCATTTTTCACACTTTACGCTCGAATGTTCTCGCAGGGATTCTTAATCGGTGCTCCTAAACTTTTTCTGTTCCGGCAGTACAGCCAAAAGACTGCTGCAGGTTTTCGGAATCTGGCCGCTCAGACCAGCTTCTAAAGGAGAAACAAAATGATCAAATTGTCACGCCGTGATTTTTCGCGCTTTACGTTGCTGGCAGCGGCCGGTGCCGCTGTGCCGATGAGTGCCTTTGCGTTCGGCGGCCCGTCCGGTCCCGCAACGATTTACAAAAAACAAGGCGCAATTGGCGAACTCAAAATGAATCCCTACAAAATTGCGCCGCTCACCGCAATCATTCGTAACGGCGGCTACGTGATTCAGAATGCGTCGGTTCGTATTATTCCCAAAGAAGGCGGTCAGGAAATCGCGTATAAGGTCTCGAACAGTCAATTACTGACACACGGCGGCATTCCGGTATTCGGGCTCTATCCTGCGTATAAAAATAAAGTTGAAGTCGAATACGACCGTCTGGATCACGGACAGTCTGAGCATTTCAAGGAAACGTATACGATCCCGACACCGCCTGTCTACGGTCCCATCGGAACGCCGAATTTCCCGCAGGCCGTTGTCAGAAAACCTGCTCAAGGAAAGTTCGCCGATCGGCTCTATTACATCAACAACATCGGCGGAAACAACAATACTCGCAATGCCGTCTGGAACAATCCTGAAGGCGGTGCGCTGCAGTGGTCCTCTGATCCGCTCAACTGGATCGTTGACACCAAAGGTGAAATTCGATGGTTTATGGACAGCTCAACGATCTTCAACGTCGATTCGATTTATGACGGCGGCATCATGATGGGCCTGCGGCAGAACGACGACGGCGCAATTACCTGGGGCTACGGTCAGCATTATGTGAAATACGACATTATGGGCCGCCGCATCTGGAATCGTCCGCTTCCATACGGCTACAACGATTTCAGCCATACGATGGATGCCGCCCAAAATGGGCACTACTTCCTGCGCGTAGCCTCTTCAAACCTCAAGCGTTCCGACGGGCGTCACGTTCGTACAGTGCGAGACATGATCATTGAAGTTGACTGCGACGGCAATGTTATTGACGAATGGCGCTTGTGGGATATTCTGGATCCGTATCGCGATACCGCCATTAAGGCATTGGATCAAGGTGCGGTCTGCCTCAACATTGATCCTAAGCTTGCCGGCCAGACGCTTTCTGCGAGCGATCTGCAAAAGCTTGATAAGGAAGGGCACTTCGGCGACATTGTCGGCACCGGTCCTGGACGCAATTGGGCCCACGTCAACTCTGTGGACTATGACCCGACTGATGACTCCATCATCATTTCCTCCCGCCATCAGTGCGCTGTCATCAAAATCGGCCGCGACAAGAAGGTGAAGTGGATTTTGGGCGGTTCACGCGGCTGGAAGACGCCTTGGAGCGACGCACTTCTTACGCCGGTAGATGCACACGGCAATAAACTGCAGTGCGGCGATGCATCCTGTGAAAAGACGGATTTCGATTGGACGTGGACACAGCACACCGCTTGGCGTATTGATTCGAAGTCGACGAAGGACGAGATCTACGTTTCCGTCTTCGATAACGGCGACGGACGTGCATTTGATCAGCCGCCCCTTCCGGATATGAAGTACTCGCGTGCGGTGATCTACAAGATTGATCAAAAGAAGCGCACTGTTGAACAGGTTTGGGAATACGGCAAGGAACGCGGCCACGATTGGTTCAGCCCAGTGACCAGTCTTGTCGAATACATGCCGGACAAGGACTCCGTAGTGGTTTATGCAGCCACAGCCGGGGCAAACTATGACCTGAAGACCGGCGGCCTCACGTCCGCGCCGAATCCTTATCTTGACGAATTTGAATGGGGGGCGAAAGAACCCGCTGTTGAAATTCAATTCAAGAACACTACGGGCTATCAGGCGTTTGCCTTTGATGTTGCCAAGGCGTTCAACGGAAAATTGCATTAACAGTGCGGCAGCACAATGAAGAAGTCCGAGACTGCTTCCGGGTTTCCCGGTTAGCTGGTCTTTTAAATCAGCGTGGCCTTTAGGGCAGCAGTTTCAATTCAAGCAGCGCGAGAATATCGCGCTGCTTTTCACTGTGCGTCGGGATGCGCACGAGTGATTGTGCGCAGAGAACCTTTTCACTGACCGATCTTAAAAGAGACAGAGGGATTCGGCAGAGGTCGGGGCTTAAAGGAACGAATACCAAGACTCTTCACTCCCGTGTTGTTCTGCTCGCCGAAGCCGAAGAACATCAGGGATCGCCGGGGATTGCCTTGCCAGCAGGCAGTCGGGACGCTGAGGAATATTGAAGAGGGCTGCCGCGCTATCAAAGCGTAGATATCGTCTGTCAATGGGAACGCCGGCCTAGGCAGAACGCTTCCGCCCAGCACATGCTCAAGGCAGCATTGGACGCTCTGCAGATTGGGCAAAGGCTTGGCCGCAGAATGCTTTACCCCCGAACCCACCGGATGACGAACGGCTCGTCCGTCTGTGTGGAAGAGTTCGAGATACAAACTTGCTTTGTTCTAAATAGCAATGCCCAGCAGCCGCAGTGAGATAGCTGCGTTTTGAGATGAAAACAGTGAAATAACGTAATCCCGCTACAATGGGAATACCCCCGTACGTTTTCTTGCCTAAATGCAGGCTCGCACGTGAAGGAAGAAGCCGCCATGAGCTCAGCCCAAGATGCCTCGATTTTTCAATCCGCGTTGCTGGCTCCTTTTCCGCGGCTCACCGCTATTGCAGCGGCGGTGCTCACGCTCCTCACGGCCCCCGTCGCCAATGCTTCCGTTATTGCTGCGGTGAAGAACGCTCAAGGCAATGACGTCATTCTTTTTGAGCTGCTTTCGGGTGCGGAGTCGGGGACCGGAGAAGATGTGTCTGCTGCCGATCAAGGTGCTTTGCTCGAAGCCGGGGCGTGGCTCGGCGAACTTCTTGGAACGCCGGCAACCGCTCCGACGGTCATTGCTGCAGCAGATCCTTTCGTTACGTACGCCTCCGGCGGTGCCTGGTTTGACGACAATGGAAGGCCGGCCATGGCTTTGTCTTGGACTGAGGGACTGTCGAGTTCTCTGCCTTCGGGAAGCGTCTATCTGGGTCCGGCACCCGGGGCGTCATACGATTACAGCCCTCTTGCAGTCTTGCCCGCGCACGCTTTAGGTTCTTCGCGAATCAGCGCTATTCTTCATGAGCTCGCGCACAGCGCGGGCATGGCGAGTATAGAGACAGGTGACTATCTGGGTTTCGAATGTCCGAACGGCTGGTGTCATACCGCGTTCACAGAGAAACTCACCTTCAATGGAAAACCGATTAAAGCGGGATCCTCTTTGAGCAAGCTGATTTCCTTGGACAGCATGCCGGAGAACCTTCAGACCGACTTAAACAAAGTGCGCTGGTATTTAGGATATTCCGGGATCGGTTTTCAGGGAAAAAATGTCAGGGAAGTCATTGGTGAGAAAACCGTAATGTATTTTCCCGACGAGGTCACGGACAGCGAAGAGGCCGTTCAAAAGGCCATATCTGTGACTGGTGCAATTCCCGTCTTAGGCGCTGAGATGGGCAACCTCGACTTCAGCCACTTAGAACTTCAAAACGGTTTGCTCTCGCATCAGTCATGGCGTAATTGGGGAACGTTCATGGAAGCCGAGCTCGCCATGCTGCAGGATCTGGGCTACCGATTGGACCGCAAGCGCTTTTTCGGCACCTCTATCTATGCCTCGGGCGACGAATATACGGTCGGACAGGCCTTTTGGGCTCGCAACGACAGAGAAGAGTGGATTAAAGATCAGCCCTCGCAGCAGACGAATGCAGTCGGCGTGCATGTCTACGGCAGCCGCACCAAGGTAACGGTGGCAGCTGACCAGCTTGCTGATGGGGCAGGTTCGATCGGCGTACGCGTGGACGGATCAGCTAATCAGCTCTCTGTGAATGAGAATGTTCTTATTTCAGCCAACGGCACGGGCGGCATCGGCATGGCCTTTACCTATGGCCGCAGCCATACGCTTTTATTAAAGGGAAAGGTCCAGGCACTGGGCAGCGGCGGTTCTGCTCTGGTGTTTGATTTTGGCGGCAGCATTCTGGGTGATGAGAATCAGATTCGAGGATCCTGGACAGCCGGTGCGGCGACTGAGTACCGGTGGATGACGTTCCATCCAGAAGAATTGAATTTCCCGCAGGTTCTGCAGGGCTCTTTGATTAAGTCTGCTGTTATTGCCGGAACACTGCAGGGTTCAGATGCCGCTCTCCGTATTGGACCGACAGCTCATGTAGCGCAGATTCGCTTAGCCGACGGAGCCCATATTGAAGGCGATATTGTCTCTTCGTGGTCTGCAGTGGGAAAGGCTGAAGATTTTTTTGAAGGCTGGTACAGCGTTATTCTTGCTGACTCGGTTAACCGCGCTGTAGCTTTCGTCCCATTAGGAACGGATGTCACGACCAATCTCATCTTCGGCGGGACGGAGGACGGTGCTGCGGCGCAGGCATCTGACTTGAAGCCTTTTGTTTATGCCGGCAATGTCATTGGCCCCTGGTCGATCCGCATGCAGGCTGCCGATGGAACGGATCTTCGTCTGCAAAACACCGTCAATCAGGTAGTCGGCATGACGGTGAACAGAAGGGCCAAGCTTTCCGGCTCAGCCGTTTTTGATTTCACCAGCCTGAACGCTCGAATGGCCGAAGTGGACGGAACACTCATCACGGGCAATGCTGAAATCCCGAACTTTCAGGCCGGGGCCCTCGTGAATGCCGGAACCTTGGTTTCAACGCCTTCATCCGGTTCT
>ENA-OUQS01001877-OUQS01001877.1-human-metagenome-genome-assembly--contig:-NODE-1877-length-15381-cov-4.351690_pt1 | contig 15381 bp, 13 predicted proteins | sample MGYA00248463_ERZ548848 | MGnify/ENA primary metagenome ERZ548848 (study PRJEB26491, sample SAMN04978192) | human metagenome | host: Homo sapiens | study: EMG produced TPA metagenomics assembly of the... | reverse complement strand
TGGGAGAGCCCTTGGACAATTTGGATGAAGTAATGACGGCTTTAACAATTTTGACTGCAAAATGGGGATTTGCTTGGAGTCCGAAGAGAATAACAGTTTCTACGATCGGAGTAAAACGAAACTTAACCCGTTTTTTAGAAGAAACGGATTGTCATTTGGCTGTAAGTTTGCATAATCCTTTTCCGGAGGAACGCTTGTCTATTATGCCTGTACAGAAAGCATATCCTATTGCAGATATAATATCACTGCTCCGGAATTATGACTTCAGTCATCAGCGCAGGCTGTCATTCGAATATATCATGTTTAGTGGTTTTAATGATTCCCTTAAACATGCGGAGGCGCTGGCAAAATTGTTAAAAGGATTGGATTGTCGGATAAATTTGATTCGTTTTCATGCAATTCCGGGAGTAGACCTTAAAACGTCAGTTGAATCGGATATGGTTATTTTCAGGGATTATTTGAATCGCAAGGGATTTACTTGTACGATACGTACATCGCGAGGTGAAGATATATTCGCTGCGTGCGGAATGTTATCGACTGCAAAGAAAGGCGAGATCGGCAATAAATGCTGAATAAGCTTATATATTATGACCGTGTAGAGATATTATGTTAAAATAATTGCTTATCTTAGAGCATTGAATTAGGCAAGTATAATCTAAAATAGTATTTGTCTGTTTTATATAAAGAATAAAAACTCATGGAACAAGATTATAAGATCAAGGTAGGAATTACTCAAGGTGATATAAATGGAGTCGGATATGAAGTTATTTTGAAGACATTGTCAGACCCTCGTATAACAGAAATGTGTACCCCTGTGGTATATGGCTCTTCGAAAGTGGCGGCCTATCATCGTAAGGCATTGGATTTGCCGACTATTAATTTCAATATTATTACTAATGCCGAGCAGATATCGGACATGAAGTTGAATATGATCAACTGTATCGATGAAGAAGTAAAAGTCGAATTGTCAAGACCAACGGCTCAGGCAGGTGAAGCGGCTTACCGGGCTTTGGAGAGTGCTACGAATGACTTAGAAAACGGGTTAATAGATGTGTTGGTGACAGCGCCTATTAATAAACATACGATCCAGTCCGATAAATTTGAGTTTCCCGGGCATACCGAATATTTGGAGAAAAAATTAGGAAAAGGCAAAAAATCTTTAATGATATTATTGAATGACATTTTGCGTGTAGCTTTAGTGACAGGGCACATTCCTTTATCTGAAGTACCTTCTCGGATTACCAAATCGGATATTGTACAGAAATTGCGTATTTTCAATCACTGTTTAAAGCAAGACTTCGGTATTGTAAAGCCTCGTATTGCGGTTTTGTCATTGAACCCGCATGCCGGAGAAGACGGACTTCTTGGAAATGAAGAAAAAGAGATTATTATTCCGGCATTGAAAGAGGCCGAAGAAATGGATATTCTTTGTTTCGGGCCTTATGCAGCTGATGGTTTCTTTGGTTCAGGTCATTTTTCTAAGTTCGATGGTGTTTTGGCTATGTACCATGACCAAGGGCTTGCTCCGTTTAAGACTTTAGCGATGGAAGATGGCGTAAATTATACTGCCGGGCTACCTTTTATACGCACTTCGCCGGCCCATGGTACAGCGTATGATATTGCCGGAGAGAATAAAGCTTCGGAAGAGTCGTTCCGGCATGCTCTTTACTTGGCGTTAGATGTTTTTGCTTGTCGCAATAATTATCGTCAAATGAAAGCTAATCCTCTTCGTCGTCAATATTTTGATAAAAGTGGAGACAATGAAGTTCTTGATCTTAATGCTCCTGAGAAGGAGTGATTTGTTTGGAGTCTCAACCTTCCTGATAGGGGTAATATTTTGTCAGATTTTTTCAAACTATTTTCCTGTTTTTTATTTGTTAGATAGCTTGTTATTGTTTTCATAAGTATTTAGAGGCGATAGCAGGGAGGGGGGGAAATGTGTTTATATTTTCGGACAGATAAAATCTACAATATCATTAGTTAATAATTCTTTTGTTAATAGAGAACTGATAGATGTGTGAAATTCAGAGATTGTTTTGATTAAAAGAATATTCCTTCAGAGCCAATCTGAATTTTGCTCGGGTAAGGTTTTGGAGTTTTTTCGAGTATGTTTTGTCGTTTTTATGAGGAGGATAGCGGGCTATCTGATGAGTGAAGAAGGGAAAACAGACCGGAAGAAAGCGCAAAGATGACCTGATAGTATTTTTATTGGAAAAATTAGATAGTCTCCAAAACAAAAATGGAGTCGAACGGTTACATATATAAATAAGGGAGGTCTTGGAAAAGATGGAAATAGGAATTTTGTTGTAGATAAAAATATTGAGAAGACCTGTATTTGTAGATGTTTATTATATCGTGTTTAAATCGGACACTCTTGTCAGTTGCATTTAAATAGAATTATTGTGTACGGTGTATAACTGTGCTACGAAGGGAGGGATATGAAACAAAACAGACATCAGAACATTATGTTTGAGGCAGTATTGAAACCGATCGACACTGATCCTGTAGATTTATTGTTTTTTCGTCCTGTCGGATACCGTTGTGCTTTGTTTTTCCATAAGTTAGGCTTGTTGCCCAATACTATTACAGTTGCTTCCATATTATTGGGGATATCTTCGGGATTCTTTTTATATTTTGAGGATATATGGTATAATATAATTGGAATATTATTATTGTTTTGCACACATCTTTTGGATTGTACGGACGGACAATTAGCACGAATGATCGGACGTTATTCTCGGTTAGGACGGATTTTAGATCATTTGAGCGGGTGTGCCTGGTCTGTTTCTGTTTATATGGCGTTATGTTTACGTTTAATGAATTCAGGTTGGGATTTTTCTGTCTTTTTTTTAGCCTTGATTACCGGATATTTTCATTTTAGGCAAGCTTCTGCTATCGATTATTATCGTAATTTTTATTATCTTTTTTCACGGAAAGAATTAGTTTATGAATTTGAATATAAGATGCAATTGCACTTGAAGTATAAACGATTGAGTTGGAAGGCTGATTTTTATAGGAAATTTTTTTTGTCTTTCTATCTTCAATATATGGTTTATCAAGAAAAATTTACTCCGGATATGCAAGAGTTGCGTCGGTTATTAAAGAAACGGTTTGGCAATGATATTCCGGATTGGTTGAGGATACAATTCGAAGAAAAAAGTCTTCCGTTGATGATGTATAGTGGTATGTTATCTTTTAATATACGTATTATTACCTTGTTTATTGCTGTTTTGTTTGATGCTCTGTGGATTTATTTTCTGTTCGAACTTACGATATTGAATGCAATATTGTTCTATCTGATATACAGACATGAAAAAGTTTGCCGTTATTTTATTGAAAAGTTGAATCGAATATAGCTTTCAGATTTTAAACACAACCAAAGAGTTCGTTCGTTAGGTATAGAAGTGTGTTTAAAAAATTGCTTTTAAGAATCTTAATATATGTGGCTTTGTATCTTTTTAAAAAGTCGTATCTTTGTGGAAAGTTTACAGATTGGGATAAATTGAGTGTCCGACAAATATTTAACCGAAATAAAGTAAAGTATTAAGGATGGGAAAAGTTTTAATTATAGGAGCCGGCGGAGTAGGTACGGTAGTTGCTCATAAAGTAGCGCAAAATCCGGATGTTTTTACAAAAATAGTGTTGGCAAGCCGGACGAAATCGAAATGCGATGCTATTGCAAAGGCAATCGGTAGCGACCGGATAATCACAGATCAGGTAGATGCCGATAATGTAAACGAATTGATAAAGTTATTCAATACGCATAAGCCGGATATTGTAATTAATGTTGCACTTCCTTATCAGGATTTGACGATTATGGATGCTTGTTTAGCTTGCGGTGTAAATTATTTGGATACGGCAAATTATGAGCCGCTTGATGAAGCTAAATTTGAATATAAGTGGCAATGGGCATATCAGGAACGTTTCAAAAAGGCGGGATTGACAGCTATTCTGGGTTGCGGTTTTGATCCGGGTGTATCGGGTGTATATACGGCTTATGCCGCAAAGCATTATTTTAAAGAAATGCACTATCTGGATATTGTCGATTGCAATGCCGGAGATCATGGTAAAGCTTTTGCGACAAACTTTAATCCGGAAATTAATATTCGGGAGGTTACGCAAAAGGGAAAATATTATGAAAACGGCAAATGGATTTATACAGAGCCTCATGAAATTCATAAACCGCTGAATTACCCGAATATAGGTCCGAAAGAATCGTATGTGATTTACCATGAAGAATTGGAGTCGTTGGTGAAAAATTATCCGACATTGAAACGTGCGCGTTTCTGGATGACTTTCGGACAGGAATATCTGACTCATTTAAGAGTAATTCAAAATATAGGAATGGCGCGTATCGATCCTATTATGTATAATGGGGTGGAAATTGTTCCGATACAATTTTTGAAAGCAGTGCTTCCTAATCCTGGAGAGCTCGGTGAAAATTATGTAGGTGAAACATCTATCGGCTGTCGTATTAAGGGTATTGATAAAGAAGGTAAAGAGATGACCTATTATGTCTATAATAATTGTAGCCATCATGCTGCTTATCTCGAAACGGGAGCACAAGGAGTCAGTTACACTACTGGAGTTCCGGCTATGATAGGTGCAATGATGTTCTTAAAAGGTCTGTGGAAAAAGCCCGGAGTCTATAATGTAGAGGAATTTGATCCCGATCCGTTTATGGAACAGTTGAACAAGCAAGGATTGCCTTGGCATGAAATATTTAATGAAGACTTGGAAGTCTGATCGACATTCGTTTTTGAACGATTATATATTGAATTATTGTCATTCTGGAGAAGATACCGGAATGACAATATTATTTTTAGAGCCTGTTCGATCTTTGTATAAACCTTTTTTATTACTTTCAAGATTTTGATGAGAGACAGTTACCAATCTATTTTTCGTAGCCCTTTTTGTTTTAAATAAGTTATTAGTTCTTGAGGACGATCAGTCTGAATTATTGTTGCTTTATTTTTCAGAACCCATCCCCAACTATTATCCGGATCATTGACTGCTTTTTCATCATCGTGTCCTCCGCATAGACTTTCCCATAAGGTATTGATCCATATTCGGCAATTCGATTCGGCTATCTTATCGATATAAGATAATTGCTCGAAATCATCGGTTTTAAAACCTATTTCCATTGCTATCGGCTGAAAATCTTTTAAAAAAGAATCGATATATGGAATAGCTCCGGATGTATCTAAATCGACAATAGGCATATATATAATATTTTTGTACAGAGACAATTTCTTTTTTACATCATTCACAGAACCGCGTCCTTTTAAAATGATGTAGTTTTCCATCCCGGCTTCTTTTATAATGGGTTCAATGTCTGATAAATAATTCTCACCTTTATCGATATTGACAAGAATTTTCCCTTTACAGGCTGATAATGCCTCTTTTAAAGTCGGGATAGTTTCCTTAGAGAGCTCTCCGCTATTGTAACGTAGCTTGAAGTTCTTGAGTTCTTTTACCGTATAGTTATTTATATATCCTTTTCCGTTTGTCGTGCGATCTATACTATTGTCGTGCATTAAGACAAAATCTCCGTCTTTAGTCTTTTGTATATCTATCTCGACCATATCTGCACCTATCGATATAGCACTTTTGATTGCTGCAATAGAGTTTTCCGGGGCATGTCTCCAATCACCCCGATGAGCAACGACAAAAATATAATCGGGTTTATTGCTTTTTAGAATAGACAATAATGCTTCTGTCCGATTATTGGCCGTAACGGTAAGATTTAAGAGTATAAGATAAAATAATAAGTGATATTTTTTCATTAATTGAAAATATGAATTATCGATTAGACAATGCAAAATAGCGAAAATCCGAAGGAGAATACAATAAATAACAAATCAAAAAATAATAATTTATAGTCAATCTCTATATTATCCCGGAAGATTTTATAAAGAAATTATCATATATGCTATTATTTGGCATATATATTTGTTTAATTTGCATTATCGATGGTACGAGGATGAATGTTATAAATGAGATGGAGAACCTTGATGTTTTTATATAAATTCTTATCTTTGAGAAATAAAATATTTAATTATGGCATTAAAAGTTGGAGATAAAATACCTGAAATTCTGGGTTATGACCAGACGGGGAAAGAGTTGAAACGAGAAGATTTTAAAGGGAAAAAATTGGTACTTTATTTTTATCCTAAAGATAATACCCCCGGATGTACGGCGGAGGCCTGCAGTTTACGAGATGCATATTCAGAATTGCAGAAAGCGGGGTATGAAATAATAGGAGTCAGTAAAGATAGTGAAAAGTCTCATCAGAAGTTTATAGAAAAACAATCGTTGCCATTTTCTTTAATAGCTGATACTGAGGTACGGTTGAATCAAGAGTTTGGTGTATGGGCAGAAAAAAAGATGGCCGGGAGATCTTATATGGGAACTTTAAGGACAACATTTTTGATTGATGAGAACGGAATCATAGAGCGTGTGATAGAAAAAGTAAATACAAAAGAGCACGCTGCTCAGATTTTGAATGGAAAATAAAATAAGATAAATATGGAGAATACAGAAGAAAAAAAAGCTCCGATGGGTAAAATTCCTGTTCCGAGTGAAAAATTGAAGGCTTTGCAGGCCGCTATGGATAAAATAGAAAAAAATTATGGTAAGGGTGCAATTATGAAGATGGGGGATGACCATATCGATGAGATTGCCGTAATTCCTACAGGTTCTATTGGTTTGAATGCCGCTTTAGGTGTCGGAGGTTTTCCACGAGGCCGTGTGATCGAGATTTATGGTCCGGAATCTTCTGGTAAAACGACATTGGCGATTCATGCTATTGCCGAAGCCCAGAAAGCTGGAGGCATTGCGGCAATTATAGATGCAGAACATGCTTTTGACCGTTTTTATGCAGAAAAATTAGGGGTCGATGTAGAGAACTTATGGATATCTCAACCGGATAGCGGAGAACAGGCTTTGGAGATTGCAGAGCAACTGATACGCTCTTCTGCCGTAGATATTGTTGTTATCGATTCAGTTGCAGCGTTGACTCCTAAGGCTGAGTTAGAAGGAGATATGGGAGAATCTAAAATGGGATTACAGGCACGTCTTATGTCTCAGGCTTTGCGTAAATTGACGGCTACAATAAGTAAGACAAATACTACTTGCATATTTATCAATCAGTTGCGTGACAAATTAGGCGTGATGTTCGGTAATCCGGAAACAACGACAGGGGGGAATGCATTAAAGTTTTATGCATCTGTTCGATTGGATATACGTCGTGTCAGCCAGATTAAAGATGGGGACGAAGTGATCGGTAATCAGACAAGGGTAAAAGTTGTGAAGAATAAGGTTGCTCCTCCTTTCCGTAAAGCCGAGTTTGATATTATGTTCGGAGAAGGTATTTCTCGTGCAGGAGAGATCATTGATTTGGGAGTGGAAAAAGGTATAATCAAAAAGAGCGGCTCTTGGTTTAGCTATGATGATACAAAACTCGGACAAGGTAGGGATGCTGCAAAGAAATGCATTCAGGATAATCCGGAGTTGGCCGAAGAATTAGAAGCTAAGATTATGGAAGCCTTGCGACCTGCAACTAAGTAGTACTGAATTTAGGAAAATCAAATATGGAATAGCAGGATTTTAGGGAATTCTGCTATTTCTTGTTTTCGAGACCTGTTTCCAAGGTTATCTTCTTGTTTCGAGAGGTTGATAAAATAAAAGAGTCATCTGTGATATTCCCTAGATAACTCTTTTATTTTTATTGTTTTATATTGTGATAAGGAAATTAATAATCATTGAAAGAATTGTTCCCTTCAGTCATATCCAAATCGTTGTAGCCTTCCTCATCTAATTCTGACGGGTCGAAAGATTCATCACCATAGAAGTTCTCTCCGAGTCCGGTATCGGTGTTATTTGAGGTTTTTTCCAGTTCGTCAAAATCCATTAGTTGAGTAGGAGGGTTACCTTTAGATTTGGAGCAAATGGCTTTATCCAGATTTTTGCCCGGAACGATTTCTCGTAATTCCATAAAGAAAGATCGTTCGGTCATGTTATCGAAAACGAAGATGAGTCGTTGTTTTTCGTCTTCCAATAATTCGCTAAGCTTGGTTTCTGCCATTACCCAAGAATCATCTTCAAAGTTGGTATCCATCTCCATTAAGGTGATTTCCGTTTTCTTTTCCCAGTCATCTTCACAAATGAAAAAGGACGTCATTTGATCCTTAGTATAGTTGACCGATTCCAGAATCGCATCATTCAGCTCTAAAAAAGTGGCCTCAGAGTCGATGCTGATTTCTCTTGCAAAGTCATCAACCTCATCAGATAGGATTAAGAATTTGAATATCATAATCAGATACAATTAGTTTATTTAAATCGTTTTTTCAGGTTTCGTTTAAAAAGAACCCCTTTGTTTATTGGGTAAAAATAATAAAAATATCTTGTATTGTATAACCCATATCCGATTTTTTTATTCCTATTATTTACGTTATATTTTTAATCTGTGTTTTGAGTTATTCTGTATATAAAATATAAAAAGAGGCACTAAACAGTGCCTCTCGGATTTCGGAAAATATTTCTTATTTTTATAGATAACCACGAATAATTCCTCGTTGAGAGTTACGTACAAACAGTACGATTTCGTCTCTTTCTTTAGTTGCGGGTAATTCTGCTTCGATACGTTCTATTGCATCCGAGTTATTTAAACCGGATAGATAGAGGTATCGGTATATTTCTTGAATATCACGTATGGTTTCGTTGGTGAAATTACGTCGGCGCAAACCGATAGAGTTAATGCCGGCATAAGAAATAGGATTACGGGCGGCTTTGACATAAGGGGGTATATCTTTATTGATGAGTGATCCTCCTTGTATCATAACATGAGCACCTACATGACAGAACTGGTGTACAAGAGTACCGCCTCCGATAACTGCAAAATCATCGATTCGTACTTCTCCGGCTACTTGTGTCGCATTTGACATGATAATATTATCACCGATAACACAATCATGGGCAATGTGGCAATAAGCCATAAGAAGGCAATTATTGCCGATCACGGTTTTACCCTTCGATGCAGTACCTCTATTGATTGTAACACATTCGCGTATAGTGGTATTATCTCCGATTTCAGCGGTTGTTTCTTCCCCTTTGAATTTTAGGTCTTGAGGAATTCCTGAGATAACAGCACCGGAACAAATGTTACAATTTTTTCCGATACGGGCTCCTTCAAGAATTGTTACATTGGAACCAATGCGCGTCCCTTCACCGATAACCACGTTTTTATCGATAGTAACGAACGGTTCGATAACTACGTTAGGAGCTATCTTGGCTTCCGGATGTACATAAGCTAATGGTTGTTTCATAAAAGTGGGTATTATTTATTTTTTATAATCTGAGCCATAAATTCAGCCTCGGTTGTGATTTTGTTACCTACGAAAGCGTATCCTTTCATATAGGCACATCCTCTGCGTAATTCTGTCATGAATGAAATATGGAATATAACAGTATCTCCCGGAACTACTTTTTGACGGAACTTTACGTTATCTATTTTTAAAAAATAGGTCGAATATTTTTCTGGATCTTCGACTGTGTTCAATACCAATAATCCCCCTGTTTGTGCCATAGCCTCAATCAACAAGACTCCGGGAGTGACCGGTTCTTGTGGAAAATGGCCTTGAAAAAACGGCTCGTTCGATGTAAAGTTTTTTATCCCGACGATATGATTTTTCCCTATTTCGATGATTTTATCTACCAATAACATCGGATACCGATGAGGAAGCAATTGTTTGATCCGATTTACATCCATAATCGGCTCTTTATTCGGATCGTATGACGGGGCTTGTATTTCTTGCCGTTTCATTTCCTTGCGGATAGAGCGTGCTAGCTGATTGTTGATTTTGTGTCCGGGACGAGTAGCTATGATGCGGCCTTTAATTGGTTTTCCGATAAGAGCTATATCTCCGAGTATATCTAAGAGCTTATGGCGTGCAGGTTCGTTATCGAACACTAAGGGTTTATTATTGATATAGCCGAGTTCATCTACATGTTTGTGAGGAACATTCATCAAATCGGCCAGACGATCAAGTTCTTCTTGTGATGTTTTTTGATCATATATAACAATTGCATTATCGAGATCACCGCCTTTTATAAGATTATGTTTTACCAAAGGTTCTATTTCTCGGACAAATACGAATGTACGGCTTGCCGAAATCTCGTCTTTGAACTGTTCTAGATCCTCCAAACAAGCATATTGATTATTGAGAACAGGCGAATCGAAATTTATCAGTACGTTTACACTAAAATGATCGTCCGGTAATACTAATATCGATGATCCGGTATTTTCATCTTTAACCTCGATTTTATCTTTGATAATGTAATAATCCCTTTCTGCTTCTTGCTCGACGATACCGGCTTTTTCGATTGCATCGGTATAATATTTAGCACTACCGTCGAGTATCGGAAATTCGGGAGCGTTTACTTGTATTAGGCAGTTATCTATTCCTGCTCCGTAGAGGGCAGCCATGGCATGTTCTATGGTACTTACGACAACTTCGTTTTTTCCCACTACAGTACCTCGTTGGGTTTCACTTACCTGATCTGCGACAGCTTCGATAACCGGTTGTTCGGGAAGGTCTATACGTTGAATTTTATACCCGTGATTTTCAGGTGCGGGAAGGAATGTGATTGTGATGTCTATTCCCGTATGCAATCCTTTCCCTGTTAAGGAGAAGCTGTTTTGTAAAGTCTGTTGTTTCATAAATATTCTCTAAATAATGCACTCTGAATGAGAAAAGGCCTTACTTTTCGAGTTGTTTCTTTAAATTTTCAATTTCTTTCTGCAACTGCTTGACGGTTTGATTTAATTCCGGTAACTTTTTTATCATTACAGTAGAACGGGCAAATTCTCTTGCCGGTACTGCCGGATAACCCAATATGCTTGTGTCGGAACTTACGTGGTTAGGAATTCCCGATTGGGCACCTATATTCACCCGGTCACCGATAGTGATGTGTCCTGCAAAACCAACCTGCCCGCCAACCATGCAATGACTGCCTATTTTTGTTGATCCTGCAACGCCCACTTGGGCTGCCATAACCGTATTTTCTCCGATCTCTACATTATGGGCGACTTGAATCAAATTGTCCAGTTTAGCTCCTTTTCTTACAATAGTCGATCCCATTGTGGCGCGGTCGATCGTTGTATTTGCTCCGATCTCTACTTGATCTTCGATGATCACGTTCCCGATCTGTGCGATTTTTACGTATGCACCGTTATGAGGAGCAAAGCCGAAACCATCAGCTCCGATTACCGCACCCGCATGGATAATACAATTTTTCCCGATCACACAGTCATGATAGATCTTTACCCCGGGATATAAAATCGTATTATCTCCGATCGTTACGTTATCACCAATGTAAACTTGAGGATAAATTTTGACATTTTCTCCTACTTTTACATTTTCACTTACGTAAGCGAACGCACCTATATATACAGACTGAGAAATTGTTGCAGACGCTGCAATGTATGTATCTTTATCGATACCTTTTTTTTCGGGGCGTGCTTGGTTTACTAAGTTAAGTAATTGTGCCAGACAAGAATACGCATCATCAACCTTAATTAGTGTCGCATTTATTTTTTGTTCGGGTTCGAAATCCCGATTTACTAAAACTATACTGGCTTGGGTCGTATAGATGTGATGAGTATATTTGGGATTGGCCAAAAAAGTCAGTGTTCCGGGTTTCCCTTCTTCAATTTTAGACAAGTTGTTCACTTTAACTTGATTGTCTCCGATAATTTCGCCGTGAAGGAAATCGGCGATTTGCTGTGCGGAAAATTCCATTCGTATTAAGTTATATTCTAATGGTTACAAAATTGTTTTATTTTGCAAATTACGCATTTTTTTTTCAAATATGACGGATATTTATCTGTTTTTATTCAAGTATGGAAACCTCTGTATTATAAAAAGTTTTGTATATTCTTTGTCTGTTTAACCGGTTATGGTCCTCAGTGAGTATCGGGTAGAAATAGACTCTTAGATGCTGTCTGTATTTTGCTCAGGTCAGATTTGAGAGTTTCTTTCGAGGATATTTTATTGTTTTTACGAGGAATAGTCGTAGGTTGTCTGATGAGGGAAAAAAGACCGGAAGAAAACAAAAAAATGACTTGATAATATTTTCTGCATCGGAAAATGCAAACATACTTTTAACGTATTTGTCGATTTCAGATAAAAATAAAAGTGACAAATTTAATTCAGAAATATCCCACATTAAAAATAATTACTTATTTTTGCATCTTGTAAATTTTTAATTGTATTGGGCAATTTTGCGTAATACCTTGAAAATCTGATGGCTTAATTATATTAACCTGTTAACTTCTTTAATTATTATGAAGCTGTTACAAGCAAAATTAGCGAGATATGATGCCCCGCAAAAAGCGAAAGCTTTAGGAGTTTATCCGTATTTTCGCGAAATAGAAAGTGATCAAGATACCGAAGTCATTATCAACGGCAAGAAAGTATTGATGTTTGGGTCAAACAGTTATTTAGGGCTGACTAATCATCCGAAAATTAAAGAAGCAGCTATTGCTGCAATAAAAAAATATGGTACTGGTTGTGCCGGATCGAGATTCTTGAACGGAACACTTGATATTCATGTAGAATTGGAAAAACGCTTGGCTCGTTTTGTCGGAAAAGAAGAAGCGATTATATATTCGACGGGTTTTCAGGTGAATTTGGGGGTAATATCTTGTCTTACCGGAAGAGAGGATTATATTATTTGGGACGAACTCGATCATGCTTCGATTATCGAAGGTCGTCGTCTTTCGTTTTCTACTCAGTTGAAATTTAAGCATAATGACATGGCCTCTTTGGAAAAGGTCCTGAAATCTTGTCCCGAAGACAAAGTGAAATTGATTGTTGTGGACGGTGTGTTCAGTATGGAAGGGGATGTCGCCAATTTGCCTGAAATTGTTGCTCTGGCAAAGAAATATAATGCTGCGATTTATGTAGATGAAGCTCATGGAATCGGAGTTTTCGGGAGACAAGGACGAGGAACTTGCGATCACTTCGGTGTAGCTCAAGATGTAGATTTGATTATGGGAACATTCTCAAAATCATTCGCTTCTTTAGGAGGTTTTGTCGCTACAGACTCTATTACAGCAAATTATTTGCGCCATAATTCTCGGTCCTATATATTCAGTGCCAGTATTACACCCGCTTCTACGGCGGCGGTATCTGCTGCTTTGGATATTATGGAAAGTGAACCCGAACGTATAGAGCACCTTTGGAAAATGACCCATTATGCTTTGGACGGTTTCCGTAATATGGGGTGTGAGATAGGCAATACATCTACCCCTATCATTCCGCTATTTATTCGGGATAATAATAAGACATTCCGCATTACTCGTGAACTTTTCGACGAAGGGGTATTTGTAAATCCGGTAGTGTCTCCTGCAGTACCCTCAGACAGTACATTAATCCGATTCTCTTTGATGGCTACACATACAAAAGAACAATTGGATTTTGCTCTTGATAAAATCCAAAAGTGCTTTAAACGATACGACTTATTGAAATAGTTAGTTTAAAAAAATCGATTTTTTTAATTCATAATTTTCCCTCTATTCAATTATAATATGAAGAATAGAGGGATTTTTTGTATTGGTCTTGTCATGATATTGTTCTGCAAGGATTTCGGTACTCATCCGGTGTATATCCTGATAATTTTTTAAATAATTTGCAGAAATATTGTTGGGACGGATAACCTAATTCTCGGGCAATACAAGAGACTGTTTTATTCGTATTGCAAAGACGTTCTTTTGCCAGATGCACACGTCTTAATTGAATATATTCGGCTATACTCATTCCTGTTTCGTGATTAAATAGATCTTCGAAATATGCAGAAGACAGATTTAAATTATTTGAACAGTAATCGGAAGTGGGCAGACCTTCTTCCGATATTTTATTCATAAAAAAATATTTATCGATCAATCTTTTAGTTTTTTGTATTATACATCTGTTTACCTCTGATCTTGTAATAAATTGTCGGGTATAAAAGCGTTTACAATAATTCAAGAGTAGTTCGATTTTTCCTGAGATCAGGATATTGGTGTATTTGTCTATGCCCCAGTTCAATTCATCGGAAATATCTTCGAAACGTGTCGTGAGAATTTTCTTTTCTCGTAATGAGATGTGTAAAGACTCGTCCTGTCGATAATTGAAAAAAGAGTAATCGTCAAAATGTTTTTTTATAGCAGAGGCATTGATCAGATCTGCATGGAAAGACAAAAATAAGCTTCTTTTATAAGAACCCAGGTCCTGAGATGTAGTATATTCCGGAGATAAGAATATTACGGTCGCATCTTGGTAATCGCAACACAACCTTCCGAAGTCAGGGCATGAAGATCTGTCTTTTAGTATAATACGGTAAAATCCGGTTTCTATAAAAGTATTCGATATATCGGATAAACAGCCTATGTTTATCAACGGATGTGTTATCTTGCTGCATAATGTTTTGTCACATTGCGTTATCATGTCTGCCTGATAAATTTTTGTTGTTCTTAAATCTGGAGTCTTCTGTATTCATTCGGGGTGTACCCCACATTTTTTTTGAATATACGGTTAAAATGTTGCGAATATTGGAATCCCAGTTCATAAGATATTTGACTGATCGTTTTTTCTGTCCCGACAATCATCTCTTTAGCAAGATCTATAATTTTATTTTGTATATATTCTTGAGCTGTTTTTCCGGTCTCTCTTTTTATTAAGTCTCCGAAATAGTTGGGAGAAAGACACACTTTATCTGCAAAATATTTAACAGAAGGCAAGCCGTCTACTTTAGGCTTATTATCTGCAAAATATTCTTCGAGTAAATTTTCGAATTTTGTGAGAATATCTTTATTGACAGTCGATCTTGTAATAAATTGTCGTGCATAGAACCGCATGCAATAATCTAATAATAATTCGATGTTTTTTGATATTAAGCATTTGCTGTAATTATCTATCGGATGACTAAGCTCTATACTTATTTTTTTCAAGCAGTCGAGAAAAATTTCTTTTTCTTCTTCTGACAAGTGCAAAGCCTCATTCGAAGCATAGGAAAAGAAAGAGTATTGTTTTATATTCTTGCCTAATGATGTACCTTTTATCAAATCCGGATGAAATAAAATACCATGAGCACTGAGTTTTATTCCATCTGTAATTTCTGTTTCGACGACTTGTCCGGGAGCAAAACTGGTAACAGTACCTTCTTGATAATCATAAATCTGCTTTCCATAGCGAATATCTCCGCATTTGGTTTCTTTCAGAAATAATGCATATAGCCCGTAATTCAGAGTGAAATGGGTCGGAAATTTTGTGGCTTTCGATAAATCTACTACACTCACTAACGGATGTAGTGTTTCAAGACCGAATAATTCGTTATACC
>ENA-OUQS01001871-OUQS01001871.1-human-metagenome-genome-assembly--contig:-NODE-1871-length-15406-cov-14.342844_pt1 | contig 15406 bp, 14 predicted proteins | sample MGYA00248463_ERZ548848 | MGnify/ENA primary metagenome ERZ548848 (study PRJEB26491, sample SAMN04978192) | human metagenome | host: Homo sapiens | study: EMG produced TPA metagenomics assembly of the... | reverse complement strand
CACCTGCCTTTTAAGCAGGGTGTCCGGGGTTCGAATCCCCGACGAGGCACCAAAAGAGGAAGACACCTTTTGGTATCTTCCTCTTTTGCTGTCTTGCCTCCGGGGAGTCGAAGTTTATACCCCCTTGCGGGGTAAATCCCCGACGAGGCACCAGAAACAAAGCCACCCCTAAGGGGTGGCTTTGTTTCTGGTGCAGCACTTTTGCTTCGCAAAAGTGGTCGCCTGCGGGCGGGTGACTGAACGCGAGCGGGGGAACCCGCTAAGGTTCCCCCCTCACACTCCCCCTTCCTTGCGATAGGCAGGGGTGAGGGAACAAAACCGGTGGGCAGTCACAAAAGAGGAAGACACCTTTTGGTATCTTCCTCTTTTGCTGTCTTGCCTCCGGGAAGTCGAAGCTTATACCTCCTTCCCGCAGAAAGCGCCGCGGGGCTATTTTCTCTCCGCCGCCAGCTTCAGCAGGGTCTCTTTATCGTTAGGCGTTCCGTCCAGCACGGCGTTCAGCAGATACTGCAGCGCATCACCGACCTCTCGCCCCCGCAGCCCCAGCGCCATCAGGTCGCCGCCCTTCACCGTCAGGTCCTTCAGTGAAAAGCACTGCCGCTTCGCCAGCAGCGTGTTCAGAAGATCCTCCGCCTGCTGTATATCCGCCAGACGGCAGCGATCCTCCGGGCTTTGGGCGGCGTTGTCGGCCCGCTTCACCTCCAGCAGCTGCCGAAACGTCTCCTCTCCCAGCTGCGACACGGCGCGGGCAATAGCCTTCTCCGTCCGGGCAATATCCCGGTCGTGCCAGCGCACCAGTGTCACGATGCGTTCGGCCGTGCGGTTGTCCATCCGCAGGCGGCGGCAGATATCCGCCGCCAGGTCCGCCGAGATAGCCGGGTGACCATAAAAATGCCCCACGCCCTGTTCATCCCGGGTAAAGCACGCCGGCTTGCCGATATCATGGAGCAGCATAGTCCAGCGCAGGACCACCTCCGCCGGGACGGCGGCCACTGCGTGGGCGCTGTGCCCCCACACGTCGTAGATATGATGGCGATTGTGCTGCTCGAAGCCCACGCAGGGCGCGATCTCCGGCAGGAACATCGCCAGCACGTCCGGCCAGCTCAACAGCACCGGCAGCACGTGACTGCCGCACAGCAGTTTATCCATCTCTGTCAGGATACGCTCCGGCGCGATACAGCGCAGCAGCGGCGCCTTCACCCGCAGCGCCGCATCGGTCCGCGGCTCGACCGAAAATCCCAGTACGGCGGCAAAGCGCAGCGTCCGCAGGATACGCAGCGCATCCTCCTCAAAGCGTCGTTCCGGCTCTCCCACACACCGCAGGATACCCGCCTCCAGGTCCTCCCGCCCGCCATACAGATCGGTGATATGGCCGCGCAGGTCCATCGCCATGGCATTCACTGTCAGGTCACGGCGGCAGAGATCCTCCTCCAACCTGTCGGAGAAAAACACCTGATCCGGCCGGCGATGGTCCGTATAGGTCCCGTCCGCCCGGAAGGTGGTCACTTCAATGTGCATCTCCCCCGCCCGGACCGTGACCGTCCCGTGCTTCAGCCCGGTTGGGATGGCATAGCCGTCAAACAGTGCAAGCACCTGCTCCGGCCGCGCGGCGGTGGTCACGTCCCAATCTCCCGGTGTGCGGCCCAGCAGCGTGTCCCGCACGCAGCCGCCCACGGCATAGGCGGCGAAGCCCGCATCCTCCAGCCGTTCCAGCACATATTGCACCGCCTGCGGCAGCATGGCTTCGCCTCCCCTCACGTTTTTTCATCCTCCGCCGCCAAATACCGGCAAAAAAGCCGGTTGCATGGGCGGAAACGTTGTATTATAATAGTACAGTAATTTTTCTGTTCCTGTCAAGGAGGCAGCAAATATGTTTCATCCTACTGAGGACTTTCACAAGTATATCCACCCCGGCAAGCGCGTACACCTTGCCGGCATCGGCGGCGTCAGTATGTGCGCGCTGGCGGAGGTATTGCAGGGCATGGGCGTGACGGTGCAGGGCTCGGACATGAGCGAGAGCGACACGGTGAAGCACCTGCGCTCTGTGGGGATCCCCGTGGCCATCGGCCACTCGGCGGAGAACCTGAAAAACTGCGACGCGGTCATCCGCACCGCCGCCATTCACGACAGCAATCCCGAGATCGCCGGCGCCGTGGCCCGGGGCATCCCGGTCTATGAGCGTGCCCAGGCCTGGGGCGCCATCATGCAGGGCTATCGCAACGCCCTGTGCGTCTCCGGAACCCACGGGAAGACCACCACCACCTCTATGGCCACCCATATCTTCATGGCGGCCCAGGCAGACCCCACGGTGATGATCGGCGGCACGCTGCCGCTGCTGCACTCCGGCTATCGGGTGGGCAGGGGCGACACCATTATTCTGGAGAGCTGTGAGTACTGCAATTCCTTCCTGAACTTCTTTCCCACCGTGGCAGTGATCCTTAACGTCCACGCCGATCATCTGGACTTCTTCAAGGACCTGGCCGATATCGAGCACTCCTTCCACGACTTTGCCGCCCTGGTGCCGGAGCGCGGCTTTATCATCGCCAACGCTGACGACGAGGGCGCCCGCGAGGCCGTCAAGGGCCTGACACATCCGGTGTTCACCTTCAGTGTCAAAGACCGTAGCGCCGACTGCTATGCCGACAACGTCTCCTTCTTTGACGGCTACGGCGACTTCGACGTGGTCATCAACGGCCTGACCTACGCCCATGTGTCCCTACACGTCCCCGGCGCCCACAATATTTCCAACGCCCTGGCGGCGGCCAGTGCCGCCTATGTTCTCGGCCTTCCCGGCGAGGCGGTAACGGCGGGCCTGGCGTCCTTCACCGGCGCCGGACGGCGCTTTGAGCACAAGGGCACCTTCCGCGGCGCGGAGGTCTATGACGATTACGCCCACCATCCCGACGAGGTGCGGGCGCTGCTGAGTGCCGCGCAGGCGCTGCCCCACAAACGGCTCATCCTGGCCTTCCAGCCCCACACCTACACCCGCACCGCCGCGCTGTTCGACGACTTTGTGGAGGTACTGCGCCTGCCGGACCGCGTGGTACTGGCTGAGATCTATGCCGCCCGGGAAAAGAACGACATCGGCATCTCCTCCCGGGACCTGGCCGCCCGCATCCCCGGCGCCGTCTACTGCGCCACGCTGGAGCAGACGGCGGACGAGCTGGAAAAGCTGGCCCAGCCCGGCGATATGATCATTACCGTTGGCGCAGGCGACATCTACCGCGCCGGAGAGCTGCTGCTGAAACGAGGTGACGCACAGTGACCATCTCCCCCGTATCCCATAACACCCGTCCGGAGAGCCAGCTGCTGCCACAGGAGGCCGCAGCCTTCGACCTGCTGGACAAGCTGGGTATCGAATACGACCGCGTCAGCCATGACGCCGCCTTCAACATGGAGCTGTGCGCCGAGGTCAGCCGCGCACTGGACGTGTCCGTATGCAAGAACCTGTTTCTGTGCAACCGGCAGAAAACCGCGTTCTATCTGCTGTGCATGCCGCCGGACAAACCCTTCCACACTAAGGACCTCAGCGCGCAGATCGGCTCCTCCCGTCTGAGCTTCGCCCCGGAGGAGAGCCTGTGGGAGCTGCTGCGCTGCCACCCGGGCTCCGCCACCATTCTGGGGCTGGCCAACGATACGGAGCACCGTGTCCGGCTGCTCATCGACCGCGAGGTCTATGACGCGCCCTTTTTCTCCTGCCACCCGTGCATCTGCACCAGTACACTGAAGCTGAAGACCGCCGACGTGCTGAACAAGCTGCTGCCCCACACCGGCCACACGCCTGTTGTCGTTGATTTGTGAGAAATACTGCCTGCCCTTCCCGGCAGGCAGTATTTTTTCATATATGTCACAAAAAACACTTGCGCGCGGAAACGTTTTCGGTTATACTTACCGTATTCCCACCGTCAGGCGGCACTCCACTTCATGCCGCCGGACGGCAAAAGATAAGGAGGAATACCCGCTGTGGCTGGCGGTGCGGCAGTGTGGAGACCTGTCGTAAGGCACCGAGGGCAATGCCCGTGCGAGGCCGTCTTTTGCGGAGGCAGGACGGTTACAGTCAAAAATGTATGGCAAAGGTCATTCTGAAGGACCTGAAGAAGGTCTACCCCAACACCGAGAAGAAAAAGAAAGCAAAGAAGGGCGAGGAGCCCCAGGAGAAGAAGAGCAATCTTCAGATCACCGATGAGGGCGTTGTGGCTGTCCAGCAGTTCAGTCTGGAAATCGCCGACAAGGAGTTCATCGTGCTGGTGGGCCCCTCCGGCTGCGGCAAGTCCACCACCCTGCGTATGATCGCCGGTTTGGAGGATATCACCTCCGGCGAGCTGTGGATCGGCGACAAGCTGATGAACGACGTGGAGCCCAAGGACCGGGACATCGCCATGGTGTTCCAGAACTATGCCCTGTACCCCCACATGACCGTGTATGAGAACATGGCCTTCTCCCTGAAGCTGAAGAAGGTCCCCAAGGACGAGATCGACCAGAAGGTCCGTCAGGCCGCGGAGATCCTGGACATCACCCAGTATCTGGACCGCAAGCCCAAGGCCCTGTCCGGCGGCCAGCGCCAGCGTGTGGCCATCGGCCGCGCCATCGTCCGCGACCCCGCCGTGTTCCTGATGGACGAGCCCCTGTCCAACCTGGACGCCAAGCTCCGCAACCAGATGCGCGCCGAGATCATCAAGCTGCGCCAGCGGATCAACACCACGTTTATCTACGTCACCCATGACCAGACCGAGGCCATGACCCTGGGCGACCGCATCGTCATCATGAAGGATGGCTTCATCCAGCAGATCGGCACGCCCCAGGAGGTCTTTGACCACCCGGCCAATCTGTTCGTGGCCGGCTTTATCGGCACGCCCCAGATGAACTTCTTTGACGCGAAGCTGGTGAAGAACAGCGACGGCAAATACGCCGTGGCTATCGACGGCATCAACGTGGAACTGGCCGAGGATAAGCAGGCCCGGCTCAGCGCTAAAAATGTACCGGAACAGGACGTGACGCTGGGCGTTCGCCCCGATCACATCATGCTCTGCGCCGACGGCGTCAAGGGCACCGTGGATGTCAGTGAGCTGATGGGCTCCTCTGTGCATCTGCATATCTCCACCCACAGCCATGACGTGGTGGTCATCGTCCCCACCAACGGCAACGCCGCCCACTTCCCCATGGGCAGCGAGGTCAACATGATCTTCGGCGGCAATGTGGCTCATGTGTTCAGCAAGGAGACGGAAAAGAACCTGGAGTGGTAACACCCTCATATAGAAGGACAGCGCCCCGCATGGGGCGCTGTCCTTTCGTTTGTAGGGGCCGGTGTCCTGCCGTGGAGCGCATGGAACAAATGCCCTTGGGGTACGACGTCCCTTCCCTGTCATTGCGAGCCAGCGCTCACGCTGGCGTGGGGCTTCGTCCCCCGACAAAAAAGAAATCCCTTTCGGGATTTCTTTTTTGCGTTCTCAAGATTTCTTCTTACTCACATATACCATCCCGGTCAGAGACAGCGCCGCACTCACGGCGTACATTCCCACGCCCGCATCTATGGTCTTGGGGGAGCCGGTCTTGCCCTCGTCCTTCGCGGTAGTCGCAGAGCTGTAGTAGTAACGCGGCGTTTCCTCTACTGTCGGATACTTGTGCTCCGGCAGAAGCGGTGTGCCATTCGGGTTGAAGCGGTAGTCGCCGCCGTTCTGGGTGAGCTTGTCGTAAAATTCCTTGGTTTTCATGAAATCGATGGATTCTGCGGTGCCAGCGGCAAAAGTGGAAGTGCCACAGGAAGCAACATTTTCCGTTGCGGTATAGTAGTTGTTCTCAAAAACAGGTGTGCCGGATTCAACCTTACCAACAAGTCCGCCGAGACGCTTATATGGTGGTGTGGTGACACCATATTTGGTCAAATCAATTTCACCAGCGAAATAACAGCTCTTGATAGGGGGGTCACCGTAGATGTAGCCCACAATGCCGCCCGTATTACCGCCAGAAGGTTTGCCGAGAACCGTCAATTTGCCGATGGAATAGCAATTTGTTATGGACGGATTACCACTGCCCAGAAAGCCGGCAATACCGCCGATGCTGTTGGCGCAAACCTCTATGTCAGCTGTGTTGACACAGTAGCGGATTTCAGAAGTGCCACCAGCATAACCAACAATACCACCAACGTTTAGACTGGCAACGCCATTATCAGTTCGAGTGACACTAATGCTGCCTTTGCTTTGGCAGTGCTCAAAGGTGGAGTCCATAGCAAACCCACATAGGCCAATAGAACCGTCGAGATAATTGTCACTGTTAGTGAATGATATATCAGATACACAATCACGAATCGTACTCTTGTTAGATGCACCGACAATGGAGCCAAAATCAGAGTATTTCCTTGAACCAGTAGCATTTACAGAGCCCTGTACAGTAAGACCGGAAATCTCGGCGTTCTCAATATATCCGAAAAAGCCATATGATTCATATTCAATCATGCCATAGGCATCGGAAAAGTCCAAATTAGAAATCGTATGTCCGTTGCCGTAAAATTTTCCGCTGAAAAAATGCGGAACGTTAGCGTCGTTGTCGGCGGCGCATCCAATCGACGTCCATGTTTTACCGCTCAAATCTAAATCGGATTCCAGGCTTACTACAGCATCGGTCTTGCCGTCGTATGCACCCGCGTTTACGTCCGCCGCAAATTGCATCAGTTCATCAACCGTAGTAATAACCGTGCGGCTGCTCTGCGCAGCTCCGACGGTATCCTCCGCAAACGCCGCCATGGGCAGCATCGCCAAACACAGCACCAACGCAAAAAATATACCCACTACGCACTTCTTCATTGTACACTCCTCCTTTTATTCTCCCATAGCATACAGGCGGCATCATTCCGTGGGTACCCACGGAATGACGGGAGCTCCCGTCGCCGCACATATCAACGCTGCTGGTCATATTATACCTGCTTTTCCGCCGAATGTAAATTCAAAATTTGTGCGCTTTTGGCGGAAAATAAAGTGGGAGGGGACGGCTCACAGCAGCTTCTCCAATTCGCTCTCGCCGTACACTTTTATGCCGTTTTCCTTCAGCAGCGCCGCCGTGACGCCGTCGCCGTCCGTCAGCGTTCCGGTGAACGTTCCGTCATAGATGCGTCCGCAGCCGCAGGAGGGGCTTCGCTCCTTCAGCACGGCGGCGGTACAGCCGTACAGCCGCGCCAGACGCAGCGTCTCCTCCGCGCCCCGGTGGTATTCCGCCGTCACGTCTCGGCCATCGTTCATCACCACCTGGTCCCCCCGCCGTTCGGAGGGCTTTCGGGGCGTGGGCAGACCGCCCAACTGCTCCGGGCACACCGGCGCCGCCAAGCCGCGCTTCGCCAGCTCCTGCGCCAGTGGGTTGGGCTTGCTCTGCCCGTCGTAGCGACAGGCACAGCCCAGCAGGCACGCGCTCACCAGGATCATACCGCCAGCTCCTTTCCGTTCAGAGCGGCATACACCAGCGTATCGCCCGCGTATTGCAGCTTCATGGAGAAAAACGGCGTGTCCGGCTCGTGGATCAGCGCCAGAAACAGCTTGTCCCCCTCCCATTGGGGCAGCGCCGCCAGCGCATCCTTGTGCAGCCATTCCAGCACACCTTCATCGCATTCCCGCAGCGTCCCTGTCCAGCCGGTGGCGGTAAACAGGTGCATATATTCCCCCTCCCAGATATCCGACACGAAGGTGATGACACCCCGGTACCGATAGTCGGTCAGGGTCAGGCCCGTCTCCTCCAGCGTCTCGCGGCAAACGCACTCCTCCGGGCTCTCGCCCTCCTCGCACTTGCCGCCCACGCCGATCCACTTGTCGTGGTTCAGGTCGTTCTGCTTCTTCACCCGATGCAGCATCAGGTATTCGCTCCGTTCGTTTTCGATATAGCACAGCGTGGTGTTTTTCATCTTTGCACCTCCGATTTACAAATCACTGCCAATAGTATATACTATTCGTATCGTCAACACAACTGTTACCTGTCAGGAGAGTATATAGTATGACAACTATAAAACCAGGCCGCTACCGCCACTTTAAGGGTAATGAATATGAGGTCATCGGCACCGCCCGCCACTCTGAAACGCTGGAGGAACTGGTGGTCTACCGCGCCCTGTATGATAATGGCGGTCTGTGGGTGCGCCCCGCCGCCATGTGGTCCGAGATCGTGGACCGGAACGGCTACCACGGCCCGCGTTTCATCCCGGAGGACGGCCAATGATCGACTATACCGTGATACGTTCCCGCCGCCGCACCCTGGCGCTGGAGGTCACGCGACAGGGAGCAGCCCTGGTCCGTGCACCTCTGCGGGCCTCCGATGCGGATATCACCCGCTTTGTGGACAGTCACCGCGGCTGGCTGGAAAAGCACCTTGCCGCAAGGCAGGCCTTTCTGGCCGCCCACCCGGAGCCGTCTGCGGCACAAGCGGACGCATGGCGGCAGCAGGCAAAAGAGACACTGCCGCCCCTGGTGGCCCACTGGGCCCAGCGCATGGGCGTGCAGCCCGCCGGTATCACCATCACCGCCGCCCGCACCCGCTTCGGCAGCTGCTCCGGCAAAAACCGTCTCAGCTTCTCCCTCTACCTGATGGCCTATCCCGAGACCGCCATTGAATACGTGGTGGTCCATGAGCTGGCGCACATTCGCCACCACGACCACTCCCCCGCCTTCTACCGCGAGGTGGAAGCCTATCTGCCCGACTGGAGGGCGCGCCGCGCCCTCCTTCGCCGGTAATTCCGCCATTTTGCGCCGTACATTCGATACTTCGCCGCCGCCCGTTCAATCGGGCGGTGGTTTTCTTGTGATTTTCACAAGAAAACCACCGCCTTTTCTGTGCGTTTCGGCAAAAATGCAGCGAAGCAATTGACAATTGCGGCAAACACTGATAGGATAACTATGCTGAACGGAAACGTTACCGGTAATGTTTTCGCTTTCCTCTGACGATTTTCGTTCCTTTCGATCTGGTATAGTAGGAGGCACACCCCGGTATGACGATCAAGGATATAGCCAAACAGTGCAGCGTCAGCGTCAGTACCGTCTCCCGTGTGCTGAATGACCGGCCGGATGTCAGTGAGGATGTCCGGCGTAAGGTGCTTTCTGCCATCAAGAATAGCAACTACATTCCCAACAACAGCGCCCGCGACCTGGTCCGCACCAAGTCCGACGCTGTGGGTCTGGTAGTCCGCGGTGTGTCCAATCCGTTCTACACCGACATTATCCGCGCCATTGAACGCACCATCACCGATGCCGGTTTTACAATGGTCATGCAGCAGATCGGTACTTGCGACGACGAGGTCAAATGCGGTGCGGTCATGGAGCGCGAAAAGCGCCTGCAGGGCATCGTGTTCCTGGGCGGTCGGTTTGATTACACCCCCGCTGATCTGGCGATGCTGAACGTTCCCTTTGTGTGCTGTTCCTACTCCAACCGCTATGGCACGCTGATCGAGGGCGAGTATTCCTCTGTGTCCATCGCCGATGGTGACACCGCACAGCAGGCGGTGGAGGAGTTGTACCGCCACGGGCACCGGCGCATCGCCGCGCTGATCTCCCGTCCCAACGATCAGTCCATCAGCCAGCTGCGCTATGAGGGCTATGTGCAGGCGCTGGAGAGTCACGGCATCCCTGTGGACCCGGAACTGGTGATCTCCACCGGCGGATTCAGCGCGAAGGACGCCTACAGAGCCGTGCAGGAAAAAATGGCCGAAAACGTTGATTTTACAGCACTTTTCGCCATCGCGGACTCTATGGCCATCGGTGCCATGCGGGCTTTGATGGACGCCGGCAGGCGTATCCCCGAGGACTGTTCCGTTATAGCGATAGATGGGTTAGAATTGTCTGCCTATATTGAGCCGCCGCTGACAACCCTGTGCCAGCCTATGGAGGAAATAGGCCGGCGCAGCGCCGAGATTTTGCTGGACATGGTGCAGCACAAGGGCTCCCACGCCTGTGAGCTGCTGCCCACCACCCTGCGCCAGGGCCGCAGCGTGGCCGCGCCCAGGTGATACTTTTGTATATCTTTGTGATCTATTTTGTGTATCCTAAGGATCCGTTTCCTGCATCCCAATAATTTGTTTTTTGTACCCTAATAATCTGTTTTTTACATCCTTGTGATGTGAAAATAAAAACAAAAAAGGAGTAATTACCATGAAGAAGTTTCTTGCAATGCTTCTTGCTCTCGTGATGGCCCTGTCTCTGGTGGCCTGCGGTGAGAAGAAGGACGACACCAACGAGGGCGGCGACACTGCCACCGGCAGCGTGTACTATCTGAACTTTAAGCCTGAGTCCGACAACGCGTGGAAGGCTCTGGCCGCCACCTACACCGAGAAGACCGGCGTGCCCGTCAAGATCCTCACCGCCGCCTCCGGCGAGTATGAGTCCACCCTGGTGTCCGAGATGGACAAGGAAGACGCGCCCACCCTGTTCCAGTGCAACGAGGGCGGCGTGGCTACCTGGGGTGAGTTCTGCTACGACCTGAGCAGCAGCGACGTGTACAACCAGCTGACCTCCAAGGATTATGCCCTGAAGAACGCCGACGGTGAGGTCATCTCCATCGGCTACTGCCTGGAGACCTACGGTATCATCGTGAACAAGGCGCTGCTGAAGGAAGCCGGCTATGAGGTCACCGACATCACCAACTTCGAGTCCCTGAAGAAGATCGCTGACGACATCCACAGCCGCGCTGCCGAGCTGGGCTTCGACGCCTTCACCTCCGCCGGTCTGGACGGCACCTCCTCTTGGCGTTTCTCCGGCCACCTGGCCAATATGCCTCTGTTCTATGAGTTCCGCGATGAAGGCGTGACCAGCAAGCCCGCCACCATCAAGGGTACTTATCTGGACAACTACAAGGCTATCTGGGATCTGTACACCACTGACTCCGCCACCACCGGCGCCGCCCTGCTGTCCGCCACCGGCGACCAGGCTGAGGCCGAGTTTGGCGAGGGCAAGGCTGTGTTCTATCAGAACGGCACTTGGGAGTACAGCAACCTGACTGGCGAGAAGTTCGGCATGAACGCTGACGACCTGACCATGATCCCCATCTACTGCGGTATTGAGGGCGAGGAGAAGGCCGGCCTGTGCACCGGTACCGAGAACTACTGGTCCGTCAACAAGAACGCCTCCGAGGAGGACATCAAGGCCACTCTGGACTTCCTGAACTGGGTCGTTACCTCCGAGGAAGGCACTGCCATGATGGCTGAGCAGTTCGGCGCCTGCCCGTTCCAGGCCTCCAAGGCTCCCTCCAATCCGTTCAGCGCTCTGGCCAACGAGTATGTTGCCAATGGCTGCTATCCTGTCACCTGGGCCTTCAACTACACCCCCGCTGTCAATGACTGGCGTGCCGCTGTGGTCGACGCTCTGGGCAAGTATACCGCCGACGGCGGCAGCTGGGACGATGTGAAGACCGCCTTCGTGGAAGGCTGGGCTACCCAGTACAACAACGATATCGCCAACGGCTAAGCTACGGTTTCAACCACATACGCACAGGGGGCGGGCTTTTCGCCCGCCCCCTCTTTCTTACTCTGTGACGGCGTGCGCTGTCCTTCGAACGCACTTCGGAGGAGAGCTTTCGCTGTGACAAAACTACGGAGAACAGGAGTGGTCTAATGAAACGATTTCAAGCGAAACGGGACGCGGCTGCGCTGAACAGCCGACTGGTCCGACGGCCAATTCAGCGCATGGTGTGGCTGTTTCTGCTGCCCACCTTTGCCGCCTTCTGCATCGGGTTCATCTACCCGTTCCTGAAGGGCGCGTTCCTGTCCTTCTGCAAATTCAAGCTGACCAGCAAGTGGACATGGGTAGGCTTTGACAACTATCTGAAGGCCTTTGCCGACAGCAGCTTCCGCCATGCCTTCTTGTTCACGGCGCTGTTTGCCTTTGTGTCGGTGCTGTTCATCAACGCGCTGGCCTTCGCGGTGGCCTATGCGCTGACGCGGGGCATCAAGGGCTCCAATCTGTTCCGGACGGTGTTCTTCATGCCGAACCTGATCGGCGGCATCGTGCTGGGCTACATCTGGTCCATGATCTTCGACGGCTTTCTGGTCGCTTACGGCCAGTCCGTGGTACTGAACAGCCACTTCGGTTTCTGGGGGTTGATCATCCTGCTGTGCTGGCAGCAGGTGGGCTATATGATGATCATCTACATCGCCGGATTGCAGTCCGTGCCGGAGGATATGCTGGAGGCGGCCCGCATCGACGGCGCCACCAACTGGCAGACCCTGTGGAAGGTCACTATCCCCAACATGATGAGCTCCTTCACCATCTGCATTTTCCTGACGCTGACCAACGGCTTCAAGCTGTTTGACCAGAACCTGGCCCTGACCGGCGGCCGCCCCTTCCTGCAGCAGGCGGACGGCAGCGTTGTCAAGACCACGGAAATGCTGGCCCTGAACATCTACAACTCCTTCTACTCCGGCAGCGGCAACAACCGCGGCGTGGCCCAGGCCAAAGCCGTGCTGTTCTTCATACTGGTGGCGGCTATCGGACTGATCCAACTCCGGGCTACCCGTAAAAAGGAGGTGCAGCAGTAATGCAGACGAGCCTTGCCAAAAAGCATGACCGCAGCAAAATGGTGTTGACCATAGCGTTCACGGTGATCTGCATCGTGTATGTGCTGCCCATCGTCATCGTTCTGATCAACTCCTTCAAGACCAATGCCGCTGTCAATACCGATACGTTCGCCCTGCCCAATGAGGACACCTTCGTGGGCTGGCAGAACTATATCAAGGGCATGACCTTCGGCAACTATCCGTTTATCAAGGCGGTGTTCTACAGTCTGTTCATCACCCTGGTCTCCTCGGCGCTGATCCTGATCTGCACCTCTATGGCCGCGTGGTATGTGGCCCGTGTGGGCAGTCTGTTCAGCAAGATCGTGTACTACCTGTGCGTGTTCTCCATGGTGGTGCCGTTCCAGATGGTGATGTTCACCCTGTCCCGAACCGCCGAGCAGGTCAAGCTTCCCTACTTTAGCTTCACCTCTATGGCTTTTGCCAAGATCGGATTGAACACACCGTGGACAATACCTATCGTGTACCTGGGCTTCGGCGCGGGACTGGCGGTGTTCATGTTCTCCGGGTTTGTCAAGACGATTCCGCTGGAGATCGAGGAGGCTGCCGCCATTGACGGCTGCGGGCCTGTGCGTACCTTCTTCCTGGTGGTGCTGCCCATGCTGAAGCCCACGTTTATCTCCGTGGGCGTGCTGGAGATCATGTGGGTGTGGAACGACTTTCTGCTGCCGTACCTGGTGCTGGATCTGAACAAATACCGCACCATCCCCATCGTCATCCAGTATCTGAAGGGCAGCTACGGACAGGTGGATATGGGCGCCACCATGGCGCTGATCCTGCTGAGCATCGTCCCGGTCATCATCTTCTATCTCTGCTGCCAGAAGCACATCATCAAGGGCGTGGCGGCAGGCGCCGTCAAGGGCTAAACTTACAACACGCCGGGGGCGGGCTGATCGCCCGCCCCCGTATATTTTTGCCGGGACCGTCCGGCTGAAAGTCAAATCCTATCCAAGAGAGAAGTTGAGTTATGAAACGAAGCAGCGGTATTTTAATGGCGGTATCCTCCCTGCCCTCCCCCTATGGCATCGGTACCCTGGGCAAGGCGGCCTATGATTTCGCCGATTTCCTGAAAGACGCCGGCCAGTCCTACTGGCAAATGCTCCCCCTGGGCCCCACCAGCTATGGCGACTCCCCCTACCAGAGCTTTTCCGCCTACGCCGGCAACCCCTATTTTATCGACCCGGATATGCTGGCGGCCGACGGGCTGCTGACGGACGCCGAGTGCGCCGCCCCCGACTGGGGCAGCGACCCGCGCCATGTGGACTACGGAAAGATCTACGAGAGCCGCTTTACCCTGCTGCACAAGGCCTACAAACGGGGCTGGGAGCGCGACGCGGAGGCCGTAGCGGCCTTTGCGCAGGACAATGCGCGGTGGCTGCCGGACTACGCCCTGTACATGGCCTGCAAACGCCATTTCGGCATGAAGTCCTGGACGGAGTGGCCCGACGACGACCTTCGCCTGCGTAAGAACGAGGCCGTGCTGGACAAGTACCGCACGCTTCTGCGGGAGGATGTGCAGTTCTTCACCTATCTGCAATTTCTGTTTTTCAGGCAGTGGACCGCTCTGCGCGACTACGTCCACCAGCAGGGCATCCGCATCATCGGCGATCTGCCCATCTACGTGGCCATGGACTCCGCCGACGTCTGGGCTGAGCCGCAGTTCTTCCAGCTGGACGACGATCTGGTGCCCAAGGCTGTGGCCGGCGTCCCGCCGGATTACTTTACCGCCGACGGCCAGCTGTGGGGCAATCCCCTCTACGACTGGGACGCCATGCGTGACGACGGCTTCGGCTGGTGGATCCGCCGGATCGACGGCGCCGGCAAGCTGTATGATGTGATCCGCATCGACCACTTCCGCGGCTTTGCCAACTACTGGGCCGTGCCCTACGGTCAGCCCACCGCCAAAAACGGCCGCTGGATCGCCGGTCCCGGCATGGACCTGATCGAACGGCTCAACGGCTGGTTCCCGCAGCTGGAGTTCATCGCCGAGGATCTGGGCTACCCCACCCCGGAGGTGGCGCAGCTGCTCCGCGAGTCCGGCTGGCCCGGTATGAAGGTGCTGGAATTCGCCTTTGACTCCCGGGATTCCAGCGGGTATCTGCCCCACGCCTATACGCCGCACTGCATCTGCTATACCGGCACCCACGATAACAGCCCCCTGGCACTGTGGCGGCAGGAGGCCGCGCCGGAGGATGTGGCCCACGCGGTGGAATACCTGGCGCTGACAGAGCAGGAGGGCTTCCACTGGGGTATTATACGCGGCGGTATGTCCAGCGTGGCGGAGCTGTTCGTGGCGCAGGTGCAGGACTATCTGGGCCTGGGCGAGGGAAACCGCATGAACATCCCCGGCACCCAGGGCGGCAACTGGACCTGGCGGCTGCTGCCCGGCGAGCTGAGCGATGCGCTCTCTGTCAGGATCGACCGCATGACCGCGCTCTACGGCCGCAAGGCATAAGCGAACACCCCCGGCAGTGCCGGGGGTGTTTTTTTGCCGTGAGCACCGCTTCCGCAACGCCGAAACCCCCATCTGCCGTGTGACAGATGGGGGTTTCGATGCCGCCGAGGTAGGGGTTAGACCTCCGCGACCCGTACTGCAATATGGGCCCTGCCGGGCAGGGCAAATAAAAAACCGGCTGCAATGTATGCACCTTTGAAGCGCATCCCACTTGCAGCCGGTCAATCATGCGGTCAAATGCCGTTTAGACACCGTAGCTTTGCGTCTCGGCCTTTCAGCCGATTTGCCAACAGAACATTATTGTATTCGTAGTATATCACTTTCGTTCCGTTTCGTCAAGTCTTTTCCGCAAAAATCCGTGTTTTTGCAGGTTTTAATATGTACTTGGACAGGCTGGGTCAACTGATCCGGGCTGTCCA
>ENA-OUQS01001861-OUQS01001861.1-human-metagenome-genome-assembly--contig:-NODE-1861-length-15477-cov-4.563027_pt1 | contig 15477 bp, 18 predicted proteins | sample MGYA00248463_ERZ548848 | MGnify/ENA primary metagenome ERZ548848 (study PRJEB26491, sample SAMN04978192) | human metagenome | host: Homo sapiens | study: EMG produced TPA metagenomics assembly of the... | reverse complement strand
TTGTTCGCTAATAGTGGACAATTCGACTTTATACTGCTACGACACGATTGGGCAGCCGTTAACAGCTTTGCTACTTTACAGTTGCCGCGCATCCATTACAGATAAAAACGCTGTGAGGCTTTTTACAAAAGGCTATGTTTTCTTTTTCGTAAAAGCTGATCTCAACAGGATGATGACGACCGCCATTATAGCGAGCTGAAACAGAGTTACCAAGATCATCAGGCCGCGCGATTCATAATAGGTAAAATTTCTCCAATTGACGAGCAATTCGACAAGCACGGTCAACGGGATGCTGAGCCAGACATATTTGCGGCTGATGAGGAAGAATAGAATTGGTGTAACAAAAGTTAGGAGAAAGGGAATTGGCGTGAGCAGGTATTGGACAAATATTTTTATCAAAATAACACCCCCCATAGCTTCCGGTTCGGTAAATCCCTACCATATGATTCATTATATTGAAAGAGAGATAGGAACACAAGTATTTTAGCGGTTATCTGGGCAAAAAAAAGAAGCACTGCTTTCGCAGTGCTTCTAATCTGTTTGGTCGCTTAGATCGCGCGGGTAACCTTACCGGAACGCAGACAGCGGGTACAAACATAGACATGGCGGGGCGTACCATTGACGATAGCCTTCACGCGCTTGACGTTGGGCTTCCAGGGACGATTGGAACGACGGTGAGAGTGGGAAACTCTGATACCGAACGCAACACCCTTGTCGCAAAACTCGCACTTTGCCATCCGTTGCACCTCCTTGCTGTAGTCAAATCAAGGCTTGGTCTTTCACAAGCAGTTGATACTATAACAGATTGCATCACAAAATGCAAGTACTATTTTCAAAAAAGATGAAAAAATCTGTAATTTTTCCGCTCGCGGCGCAAATGCGAAAAAAGCGTGGCGCGGCAGGGCGTTTTCGCTTGTAAAAAAGGGGGGCAGCGATTATAATTAAAGTGTATTTTATCACGCGGGCCAAGGCCCGCATGGAGGGAACTATGAATACCAATCGCTCCGTCCGCGTAAAGGACATCGTAGAAAAATTTCAGATGGAGGTCATCAACAAGGGCACGGATTACGACACCGAGATCTTGACCATCACAGACGTCAACCGCCCCGGCCTCCAGTTCATCGGCTTTTTCGATTATTTTGATCCGAGAAGATTGCAGATCATCGGCAAGAGTGAGGTGACGTTCCTGCGCGGCTACTCGGCCGAGGAGCGGCGCAAGCGCTTTGAAGACCTGTTCTGCTATGAGATCCCGGCACTGGTCATCTCGCGCAATTTAGATGTTTTCCCTGAGTGCCTCGAGATGGCGCAAAAGCACGGCCGCACGCTGCTTCGCACGAAGTACACGTCCGTCGAGTTCACCGCCATGACCATCGACTACCTGAACCACGCGCTCGCGCCCGTCATCACGCGCCACGGCGTGCTCGTCGACGTGTACGGCGAGGGCGTGCTGATCTTCGGCGACAGCGGCATCGGCAAGAGTGAGACGGCCATCGAGCTCATCAAGCGCGGCCACCGCCTCGTCGCCGACGACGCGGTCGAGATCACGCGCATCGGCTCAACGCTCTCGGGCACGGCGCCTGAGCTCATCCGCAACTACCTTGAGGTGCGCGGCGTTGGCGTCATCGACGTGGAAAAGCTCTTCGGCGTGGGTGCAGTGCAGGATTCGACGCAGATTGACCTTGTCATCCAGTTTGAAAAGTGGGAGGATGACAAATTCTATGACCGTCTGGGTCTCGACGAAAACGACACGACCATCCTTGATGTGCCCGTGCCGCAGATCACCATTCCCGTCAGTGCGGGCCGTAACCTTGCTGCGATCGTTGAGCTGGCAGCGATGAACAACCGCCAGAAGAAGCACGGCTTCAACTCCGCGCGCGAATTCGCCGCGCAGATCGACGGCCACATTGACCGCGTGACCCGCGAAAATGAGCTGAAAAACCAGAATCCGTGAACGGAGGAGCATCTATGTCTTGGGAAACCGCACTCGACCGCCAGATCCATGACTATCTGCCCGACCTCAAATGGGCCGCAGATGAGCCGATGGCAAAGCATACGTCGTTCCGCATCGGGGGGCCGGCCAAACGCATGGCCTTTCCGAAAACGCGCGAGCAGCTCGTTGTGCTGATGGGCTTTTTGCAGGACGCAGGCGTCAAGCCGCTGCTGATCGGCAACGGCACGAACCTGCTCGTCGCCGACAAGGGCCTTGACACTGTGGTCATCGACACGTCCGCCGAGCTTTCTCATATTGAGCTGACGGACGAGGGCGAGATCGCAGCGGACGCAGGCGTGTCGCTCGCGAAGCTCGCGCTGTTCGCATGGAAAAACGGCCTGACGGGCCTGGAATTTGCCCACGGCATCCCCGGCACGCTTGGCGGCGGCGTCGTGATGAACGCAGGCGCCTACGGCGGCGAGCTCAAGGACGTTGTCACCGAAGTGACGGCGCTGTATCCCGACGGCGTGAAGGTTTTAACACCTGCGGAGCTGGATTTTTCTTATCGCCACAGCGTGTTTTCTGCGGGCGAGGGCATCGTCCTCGGCGCGAAGGTCAAGCTCGAATCGGGTGATCCGGACGCCATCAAGGCAAAGATGGACGATCTGATGGCGCGGCGCAAGGCGAGCCAGCCGCTCGAGCTGCCGAGCGCGGGCAGCACGTTCAAGCGCCCGACGGGCTACTATGCCGGCCCGCTGATCGAGGGCTGCGGCCTCAAAGGCTGCCGCGTCGGCGGGGCAGAGGTATCAAGCAAGCACGCGGGCTTCGTCGTGAACGTCGGCGGCGCGACCTGCGCCGATGTGCTCACCCTCATCGAAAAGGTACAGAAGGCCGTTTACGACGCGCACGGCGTGATGCTGGAGCCGGAGGTCAAGATCATCCGGTAAATAGAAAGAGAGACAACGATGGAAATTCTGATCATATCCGGTCTGTCCGGCGCGGGCAAGTCCAGCGCCGCCACCTATCTGGAGGACATGGGCTACTATACGGTGGACAACGTACCGGCGGACATCATTTTGAAATTTGCCGAATTCTGCGCGCAGAGCGACGGCCGCTATGACCGCGTCGCGCTCGTGAGCGACATCCGCTCAGGCAACGGCAACTTTCAGGGGATTTTAGACGCAATGGAGCGGCTCAAGCAGGGCGGCGATATCTGCCGGCTGCTGTTCGTCACGGCGGACCTTGAGACCATCATCAAGCGCTACAAGGAGACGCGCCGCCGCCATCCGCTGATGTCTGACGGCATGACCATCGAGCAGGCGATGCACCGCGAGCAGGAGCTGCTGCGCCCGCTGCGCGAGCACGCCGACTTTGTCATCGACACGACGCTCATGCCCGCAGCCAAGCTCAGAAATGAGCTCTACGGTCTCTTTGGCGACAAGAGCGCGCGCGGCAAGCTGAGCGTGAACGTCGTCTCATTCGGCTTCAAATACGGCATCCCGCTGGAAGCCGACCTGGTATTCGACGTGCGCTTCCTGCCCAATCCCTTTTACGTGCCGGAGCTCAAGCACAAGACTGGCATGGACAGTGAGGTCTATGACTACGTGTTCTCGTTCCCGCAGACGAAGACGTTTATCGACAAACTCGAGGGAATGCTCTCGTTCCTGCTTCCGCTCTACGCAGAGGAAGGGAAGAGCACGCTCGTCATCGCCGTCGGCTGCACGGGCGGGCACCACCGCAGCGTGTCCGTCGCGCGCTGCATCGCGTCCTACCTCACGGCCCTAGGCTATCCCGCGTTTGAAAATCACCGCGACATCACGCGCGGCTGAAGCAAGTTTTTGAAACGAAAGAAGGTGGCGGCATGTCGTTCGCCTATGACGTAAAAGCGGAGCTCTGCAAGGTTCCGATCAACCGGAGCTGCTGCGCCGTGGCCGAGGGCTGCGGCGTGCTGCTGTACGCCAGCGCATTCACCGCAAACGAGGTGCGCATCGTCACGGAAAATGACGAATTCGCTGCGCGTCTCCCAAAGCTCTTCCAAAAAGCATTTTCCCTGCGCTTTGACGAACTCCCTGACAAGTCGAAGGACGGCGGCAAGCTCGTCTTCCGCATCACGCAGGAGGACAAGCTCGACACGATCTGGCGCGCGCTCGGCTACGATCGCCGGGCGCATTTTGCGCTGCACCTGAACTTTGCGCTGCTTGAAGAAGAGTGCTGTCGGGCATCGTTCCTGCGCGGGGCATTTTTGTCCGGCGGCAGCGTGACCGACCCGCAAAAGCGGTATCACTTAGAGCTTGCGACCTCGCACGTGCAGGCGGGGCGCGAGGTCGAGGCGCTGCTGCGCGACATGGGCTTTGAGCCGAAAAATGTCATGCGGCAGAATAACCTCATTACATATTTTAAGAGCAGCACCCATATCGAAGACCTGCTGACGCTCATCGGCGCGCCGGGGCGCGCGCTTGAGATCATGTCGGCCAAAATCGAAAAGGAAATGCGAAACACCGTGAACCGGCGCGTAAACTGCGACGCGGCCAACCTTGACAAAGCAGTGCTGGCCTCACGTGAACAGGTAGAAGCCTTTACACGCTTGACCGAGTCCGGTGCGATCAACGACCTGCCCGTCAAATTGCAGGAGGTCGCTGTCGCGCGGTTACTTCAGCCAGAGCTGACGCTTTCAGAATTGGCGGCGACATTTGACCCGCCGCTGACGAAGTCGTGTTTGAATCACCGCATCCGAAAGCTCATGGAGATCGCAAAAAAAGAAGAGAACGAATAGGAGGGAGCGCGCCATGTCGTTTGCCCATTTACATGTCCATACCGAATACAGCCTGCTCGACGGCGCGTGCCGTATCCGCGACCTCCCCAAGCTCGTCAAGTCGATGGGGCAGACCGCCTGCGCCATCACCGACCACGGCGTGATGTACGGCGCGATCGATTTTTACCGCGCGTGCAAGGCGGAGGGCGTCAAGCCCATCATCGGCTGTGAGGTGTACGTCGCCCCGCGCACGCGCTTTGACAAGCAGCACGAATTCGACAGCGAGGCCCGCCATCTCGTGCTGCTGTGCGAGAATGAGGAGGGCTATCGGAATCTTTCCTACCTCGTCTCAATGGCGCACGTCGAGGGCTTTTACATCAAGCCGCGCATCGACCTGGATCTTCTGCGCGAGCACTCCAAGGGCCTCATCGCGCTCTCGGCGTGTCTCGCCGGTGAGATCCCGAGAAGGCTCCGCAATGGCGACTACAACGGTGCCAAGGAATATGCCTTAACACTATCTGAAATCTTTGGCCCCGAGCACTTTTATCTTGAATTGCAGGACCACGGCATCCGCGATCAGGCCATCGTCAACAAGGGCATCCTGCGCCTGCACGAGGAGACGGGGCTCCCGCTCGTCGTGACGAACGACGCGCACTATCTTCGAAAAGAAGATGCCTACGCGCACGATGTTTTGCTCTGCATCCAGACGGGCAAGACCGTGGACGACGAAAACCGCATGCGCTATGAGCCGCAGCGCTTCTACCTTCGTTCGACCGAGGAGATGGCGGCGCTGTTTCCCGACTATCCCGAGGCGATCGAGAACACCGGCAAGATCGCCGAGCGCTGCAATTTGGAGTTTACGTTCGGCAAGTACCACCTGCCGGAATTCAAGGTGCCGGAGGGCTACACCTCGCTCACATACTTCAAAAAGCTCTGCGCAGACGGCTTCGCCCAGCGCTATGGCGAAGGGACGGACAAGCAGCGCGCGCAGCTCGAATACGAGCAGAACATGATCGAGCGCATGGGCTTTGTCGACTACTTTTTGATCGTCTCCGACTTTGTGCGCTACGCCAAGAGCGTCGGTATCCCCGTCGGTCCGGGCCGCGGCAGCGCGGCGGGCAGCATCGTTTCGTACTGCCTGTCGATCACAGACATCGAGCCGATGAAATACGGCCTGTTCTTCGAGCGCTTTTTGAACCCCGAGCGCGTGTCGATGCCTGATATCGACATGGACTTCGGCGATACGCGCCGCGGCGAGGTCGTGGACTACGTCCGCCGCAAATATGGCGACGATCACGTCGCCCAGATCGTCACGTTCGGCACGATGGCCGCGCGCGGCGTTATCCGCGATGTGGGACGCGCACTCAATATGAGCTATGCCGACTGCGACGTCATCGCCAAGCTCGTCCCCGCAGGGCCGCACGTCACGCTCGACGACGCACTGCGCATCTCGCGCGAGCTGCGCGAAAAGTACGAGGGCGACGAGCAGGTGAAAAAGCTCATCGACACGGCACGCGCCCTTGAAGGCATGCCGCGCCACGCCTCGACGCACGCCGCCGGCGTGGTTATCACGAAGCGCCCCGTCGTCGACTATGTCCCGCTCGCGCGCAACGACGACACGATCGTCTGCCAGTACGTGATGACGACGCTCGAAGAGCTCGGCCTGCTCAAAATGGACTTCCTTGGCCTGCGCAACCTCACGATTCTGGATGACGCAGTCAAGACGATCCGTGAAAAGGATAAAAACTTTACTCTTGCCGGTATTCCTGAAAATGACGCCGCGACCTACGAAATGCTGGCCGCGGGGCGGACGTCGGGCGTCTTCCAGCTCGAATCGAGCGGCATGACGGGCGTGTGCGTCAGCCTGAAGCCGCAGAATATCGAAGACATCACGGCTTTGATTGCGCTCTACCGTCCGGGGCCGATGGAGTCCATTCCGAAATTCATTGCCTGCAAACACGACCCGAAAAAGGTCACATACCTCATTCCGCAGCTTGAGCCGATCCTGTCGATCACCTATGGCTGCATCGTGTATCAGGAGCAGGTCATCCAGATCTTCCAGCAGCTCGCGGGCTACTCGCTCGGCCAGGCAGACATGCTGCGCCGCGCGATGAGCAAGAAGAAGGTCAAGGACATCGAGCGCGAGCGCGAGGCGTTTCTGCACGGCGATCCCGCGCGCAATATCTCCGGCTGCGTGGCAAACGGCATTGACGAAAAGGCCGCGCAGGAGATCTACGAAGAGATCTACGCCTTTGCAAACTACGCCTTCAACAAGGCGCACGCCGCGGCTTACGCGGTCGTCGCATACCAGACGGCGTACTTCAAGTGCCACTATCCGAAAGAGTACATGGCGGCACTTCTGTCCAGCGTGCTCGACTCGTCCGACAAGGTGGGCGAATACTTCAATGAGTGCCGCGAGTGCGGCATCAAGCTCCTGCCGCCGGACGTCAACCATTCCGCCGACCGCTTCACGGTCGAGCCCGAGGGCATCCGCTTCGGCCTCGTCGCCATCAAGAACATCGGCCGCGGGCTGATCCTGCGCATGATGCAGGAGCGTGAGCTCAACGGCCCGTTCGTCGACTTTCAGGATTTCTGCCGCCGTATGGACGGTATGGAGATCAATAAGCGTGCGGTCGAGAACCTGATCCGCGCAGGCGCGTTCGATTCGACGGGCGCGAAGCGCTCGCAGCTCATCGCTGTCTACGAAAAGGTGATGGACGGCATCGCCGAGGGCAACCGCACGAACGTGGAGGGGCAGATCGACTTTTTCGGCATGGGCGCGGAGACCGCGCAGCAGGCCGCGCTCGTCCTGCCCGACATTCCCGAGTTCACACCGCAGGAGCTCATGGCGATGGAAAAGGCCACGACGGGTCTGTACCTCACCGGCCATCCGATGGACGCCTACCGCTCACTCGTCCGCTCGTCCGGTGCGGCCGCCATCGGCCGCGTGATGGAGGACTTTGCGCAGGAGGCAGGGCCGACGACATTCTCCGACGGGCAGAAAATTTCACTCGCCGGTGTTGTGACCGCGAGCAAGACGAAGATGACGAAGAAAAATACCCTCATGGCTTACGTGACGCTCGAAGACGGCACGGGAGCCATCGAAATGCTCTGCTTCACGCGCGCGCTTGAACAGTACGGCAGCTATTTGCAGGAGGGGCAGGTCATTTACGTCACGGGTACGCTCTCTGTACGCGATGAAAAGGCACCGCAGCTCATGTGTGACTTTGCCCGTCCGCTGAACGCCAATTTTTCAACGGGAACGGTTGCGCCTGCGCAGGCGCAGCAGCAGCAGCAGCAGCGGACGGGGCAGACGCTCTATCTGCGCCTGCCGTCGGTTGACGGGCCGGAGATGGCGATCCTCCGCAAAATCCTCTATATGTTCGAGGGAAAAGAGAACAACGTCCGCATCCGCGTGCTTGATACCGGCAAGCTCATCGGCACGACCTGCGACCTGCACACCTCGCTTGTGTGCGACTTGGAAGAGCGCTTCGGCAAGGAAAACGTTGTGGTAAAGTGAAAATCTGCCCATCGCAACGCGAAGTTGCGCGATAGTTGGTGGAGGAAACCGCTGCTTTTCGCTATGATGAGCGCATCAAACGAAAAGGAGAACAACTATGCAACTCACTCTAATCTTATTCCCAATCGCGCTTGCGATCTACGGCGTGATCATCTATCTTTTCGTGCTGCTCGTCAAGGCACTGCGAAAGTACATCAAGTCAAAAGACGTGCGCGAGGAGAAGAAGGCTGTCTGCCGCTCGCTCGGCGAGGCGCTCAAGGCGCACCGGACGGAAAAACAGATGACGCAGGAATTCGTTGCCGAGACGCTCGGCGTCAGCCGTCAGGCGGTCAGCAAATGGGAGAACGGCACGTCCGACCCCAGCACGTCGAATCTCTGCGCGCTCGCGAAGCTCTACGGCATCCCGGTCGAAGAACTGCTGCATGAGACGCAGGAGGAGAAAAGCGAGGATTGAAGCAAAAAAGAGACAGCCGAACGGCTGTCTCTTTTCATTATGTACGTTATTATCCCTCGTCGGGTTCGGAGAAGAGCGTGTTCAAAACGCCGGTGTAGAGCTGCTCGGGATTTTTCTGGAAGCGCTCGGCAAGGTCCTTGGCCATGACCTCTTTGGGCACCATGAGCTCCATCTTCAAGATAGGCTGGCTCTCGTCGTCGTTGAACGCGAGCGTGACCGTGTAGGTCCCGTTGCGGCGCGGCGCGATGTCGGACTGGATCTGCGCGCGGCGCTTAAGCTTCTGGTTGAAGATCGTGATGTTCTTGTCGGCGCGCAGGCGCACAGAGTAGGGAAGGCTCGACTCGCAGATCGCGCCGTTGTGCAGGCCCTTTTCCGTGATGGCGTAGAGCCCGTCGTCCGAAAGCGTCAAATGCTGCGACTCGACCAAATTGCTCAGGCATTCGGAAAAGTCAAAAAAGTCGATGCCGTCGTCGCACATCGTTAGCTCCTGCATGGCCTCGAACGGGACCGGCTCGATGAGCCGGGCAGCAACATACAGAATGAGAAATTTGATCTCCAGTTTGTCCTGGATAAAACCGACGCGCCCCATAGCGCACCTCCTCGGGTGAATTTACAGCGATCATAACACAAAATGACTGCCAATACCACAAAAAGTTGTCGGTATCAGTCGGTCAAAAACTATATTTAGTATAGCACACCTTTTTTCGCTTGTATAGGTCTTTTTCAAAAACACTAAGAACGCGGCACACCCATTTTCGCGCGCGGCATAGACTGGGGTGAAAGAAAGGCGCGGTCGCGCCCGACTTTCCAGTACTTAAAATAGGAGGTATTCTTGCTTTATGGCTGATAAAGTAGCAGCAGGCCCCGTCGGCGGTGCGAACGGCGCGCGCGAGGCGGTCTGTATTCATACGAAAAAGATCTATTCATCCTGCCGCGACAAGGATTGCATTGAGGATTTGCGCTTTTACCCCACGGCCACGGCGCAGAGCGTTTTGAGCACGGCGCAGGGGCTACGCGGCGGCAGCGCCGAGCTCATCTACACGTTTGTCGATGTCGAGCCCGTGAACTTCAACCGCGGGTACTACACCGTCGACATGCACTTTTTCTACCGCATCACCTTACAGGCGCTCAACGGCAGCACGCGCTACACCGAGATTGAAGGTCTTGCGACCTTTGATAAGCGCGTCGTGCTCTTTGGCAGCGAGAGCGGCGCAAAGATCTACTCTTCCATCCCCGAGGCAAACGCCATCGACGCGCCGCTGAACCTGACGGCAAATCTCCCGACCGCGGTGGTCGAGGTCGTCGACCCGATGCTGCTGTGCGCGCACTTTGCCGACAACTGCAACTGCCGCTGCGGCTGTGACCGCGGTACGCTCGGCGGCGTGCCCGCGGGCATTCTGGCAGCATTCGACGAGCCAATCATCTTCGACGAGTCCGCGATTCGCCGCGTGTGCATCTCGCTCGGCCAGTTTTCGACTGTGCGCTTAGAGCGCGACACGCAGCTTCTCATCCCCGTGTACGACTACTGCATTCCGTCCAACGAGTGCACGCTTGCCGGCGGCGACTGCAGCTGCGAGGACCCGTGCAAGGTCTTCGATGCGGTGGAGTTCCCGATGGACGATTTCTTCCCGCCCGCGGCGGCGCCCGGCGGCTGCGGCTGCGCGTGCCCCTGCGGCGAACAGTAAAAATCAAACGCGAAAAAACGGGGAATTTCCCCGTTTTTTCTTTTGCCCGAAACGGGACAAACCGGCATAAGCGTGTCCACCGCCTCATAGATTGGACTAACACCAAAGAAGGGAAGTGGGAACGGTGGAACGTCTGGAACGGATCTATCGCTACGAACAATCGTGCGAGTTTTTACCGCACCGGCTCAAAAGTCTCGCCCTGTCGCTGCCGGACAAGCAGAAAGAGCGCGTCGAGGAGCTGCGCCTTCGCGTGATGCGCCCGCTGACGGTGCTGACACTGGAGGGCGAGCTGAACGCCGCGCCGGACGGGCGTGCGTCGCTCGTGACGGCGGAAGACCTCGAACAGATGCTCGGCGCGGTGACGGAGTATTCGCGCTATGCCTGCATCGAAACACTGCGGCAGGGCTTTTTGCCGCTGCGGGGCGGGTTCCGCCTCGGTGTGTGCGGCAGCGCCGTCGTGCGCGACGGCGAGGTGAGCAATCTGAAGGACATTTCGTCGCTCGCGCTGCGCATCGTGTGCGAGCACATCGGGCTCGGGAGCGACATTGCGCCGCAGCTCTTCAGCGCTGACGGGCGTTTTTTGAGCACGCTCATTCTCTCGCCGCCCGGCGGCGGGAAAACGACGCTGCTGCGTGACCTCATCCGCGTGCTGTCACTCGGGGATGCCGAACACCGCGCGCTGCGCGTGGCGGTCATCGACGAGCGCTGCGAGCTCGCCGTGTGCTGCAAGGGGCGAGCGCAGATGGAACTCGGCAACCACACGGACGTGCTCTCGCTCTGTCCAAAGGCCGTCGGCATCCCGATAGTGCTGCGCGGCATGAACCCGCAGGTCATCGCGGTCGATGAGATCACGGCGGAGGAGGATATCCGCGCAATGTGCCTGGCCGCGAACTGCGGCGTCGGGCTGCTCGCGAGCATCCACGCCGCGAGCGTTGACGAGCTGCACCAGAAGCCGCTCTGGCGGGAGCTTCTGCGCGCGAGAGTGTTTCGCCGCTGCATCGTCATCCGCTCGAACGGCGGTGCACGTTCTTACGAAGTGGGTGACCTGCCATGCTCCGACTGACGGGCAGCGCGCTGATCCTCGGTGCGGCGCTGTGGCTGCAAAGGAGTTTCCATTTACGTACTTTACTGCGGCAAAGGACGCTTCGCGCGCTTTCCGGTGCGTTTCTCGCACTCGAGAGCGCCGTCCGATTGACGCTGACGCCGCTGCCCGCGCTGCTGCGGCACTTGAGCTGCGAACCGGAAGCCGCGGGCTTCTTTGAAGGTGTGACCGCCAATCTTGCGCGCGGCGAACCGCTTGCCTCTGCATGGGAGCACGCCGCAAAGACTCTGCCCATCGCCGCGCGGGAGCGGGAGACTGTATCGGCGCTGGGACACGCGCTCGGCGGGGATGAGGAAAGCGTCTGCGCCGCGCTGACGCTCGCGGCAAGCGAGCTCTCGCGCCTTGAAGAGGAGCTGCGGCAAAGGGAGCGCGAAACGGGCCGCATCACGGCGGCACTGTGCCTCGGAGGCGGGGCAATGCTCTGTATTCTGCTGCTATAACGTTATTAAAAAGGATAAACGCTTTACATAAGGAAGACGTCTATGGATATTGACCTCGTGTTCAAGATCGCAGCGGTGGGCATCGTCGTCGCCGTGCTCAATCAGCTGCTCGTGCGCTCGGACCGTCCGGATCAGGCAATGCTCGTAAGCCTGGCCGGTCTCATCACGACGATGATGCTGCTCGTGCGGGAGATCAGCTCGCTCTTTGATCTCATCAAGAGCCTGTTTGGGTTTTAAGATGGAGCTGCTCATCAAGCTTGCGGCGCTGAGCCTGTGCGTGAGCGCCGTGACGGCGCTTCTCAAAAAGAGCGACGAAGCGCTCTCGCTTCTGCTGCTGCTCGCGGCGGTGCTCGTCGGCTGCGCGATGCTGCTGCCCGCGCTCTTCGACCTCTTTGACTTCTGCGAGCGGGTACTGTTGCTCACGGATCTGCCGCTCACGCTGTTCGTGCCGGTCGTCAAGGTCACGGCCATCGCACTCGTGGCGCGCTTTTCCTGTGCGCTGTGCGCGGATGCGGGGCAGAGCGCGCTGTCAAGTCTGCTCGCCGCGGCGGGGACGCTGTGCGCGCTCGTCTGCGCGCTGCCGCTCATGGAGGCGTTGCTCGAGATGGTGGAGGGATTTCTATGAAAAAGCTGCTCTGCCTGCTTTTTGCCGCGTTTCTCCTCTGCGTGAGCGCGTCAGCGCTTGAGCTGCCGTCAGGACTGGATGACGTCGTGCCGCGCGAGCTCATCGACAGCGCCGAGGCGGGGGATGATCTGCTCCTGCGCGGCGGGCAGTACCTTTTCTCGCGCTTCCGTTCGGCGCTGCAGGATGCGGTGGCAAATTCGCTGCGCGGCGCGATGGCGCTGATGCTGCTCTCGCTCCTGTGCGGCCTCATCGAGGGCACGGCGGAGAGCGTGGGGGAGACGCCCGCGCGATACGCGGGCTATCTCGGCGTGCTGGGCGCGGCGGCGCTTTCGGCAGGGGACTTAAGCGCGCTCATCGGCCTTGGCGTCGAGACGATGGACGAGCTTTCGGTGATGGCAAAGCTCCTGCTGCCGACGATCGCCGCGGCGATGGCGGGCGGGGGCTGTGTGGGCTCGGCAAGCGTCTGGCAGGTCGGCGCACTGATGCTGAGCGACATCTTTCTTTCGCTGATGCGCGATGTGCTCGTGCCGGTGCTCTACTGCATGATCGGCACGGCAGCCGCGGGAGCGCTTTTGGAACAGAGCCGCTTATCGCTGCTCTCCAAGGGCATCGGCAAGCTGCACTCGTGGGGCTTGAGCGCGATTCTGATCGTATTTACCGCGTTTTTGTCGGTCTCGAACCTGCTGGCCGGTTCTGCCGACCGGCTCGCGGTCAAGGTGGGCAAAACCGTCATCTCCGGCGCGGTACCAGTCGTCGGTGGGATCTTGTCCGACGCGACGGAGGCCATCGCCGCCGCCGCGCTCACGCTGCGCGGGACGCTCGGTGTGCTGGGCGTATTTTCGGTGCTGGCGCTGTGCCTTGTGCCGCTGCTGCGCATGGCGGTGCAGTATCTTTTTTATCAGCTCGCGGCGTTTTTCAGCGGCATGGTGGGGTCACAATCACTCAGCAAGTTTTTAGAGCAGCTCTCCTCCGCGTTTTCACTGATGCTGGCGATGACGGCGGGCGGGGCGTTCTTGCTGCTCGTGTCGCTTTTGATTGCAATGATGATGGTGGTGACGGTATGACGTTTCTTCGCTCGTGGCTTTTAAGCGTGACAGCCTGCGCGGTACTCGTGAGCATTGCCCAGCAGCTCACGGACGGCGGCGCGATGAAAAAGATCGTGCGTTTTGTCGGCGGGATGGTGCTGATGCTTGCGATGCTGCGCCCGCTGCTCTCACTCACGTTCGATCTGCCGGAGCTCGACGGCGGTCATTACCGCGAGGCGGTCGAAGCGCTGAAGGAAACGCTGAACGCCGAGCAGAACAGTGCGCTCGGTGATAGCATAGCTGCGCAGACGCAGGCATATATTGAGGACAAAGCCAGCTCCTTAGGTCTGAGCGTGCGCGCCGAAGTGCAGACCGCTTTACGCGACGGCGTACCGTTTCCGGACAGCGTCACACTGTACGGAGAAAACAGCGCGGCGCTCAGCGCGTACATCGTACAGGAGCTTGGTATTGCAGAGGAGAATCAGCTATGGATCGAACCGAAGTGAACGCATCGCCCGTGCAGAAGGCGCTGCAAGGCATCAAGAAGTACAAATACGTCCTCCTGACGGCGCTGCTCGGCGTGCTGCTGTTGCTGCTGCCGCAGAACGAGAAAGCGGCAGACTCAGGCTCCGCGACACCGTCCGCCGCGGAAAATTTCGACCGCGAGGCGCTGCAAAACGAGATGGAGGATATTCTTTCCTCGCTCGACGGCGTCGGAAAGCTCTCGCTCATGCTGACGGTCGAGGGCGGCGGCGCTTACGAGCTGGCGCAGGATGAGACCGCGTCGCTCAAAGCCCGAGGGGATGAGGTCGACGAGCAGACGCGAAAGACGGAGACCGTTGTGCTCGGCAGTGGCACGAGCGCCGAGGTCGTCGTGACCCACAGCCGCTATCCGCGCTTTGTCGGCGCGCTCGTCGTGTGCGAGGGCGGAGACCGCGCGGATGTCCAGCTCAAGGTGACGCAGGCCGTCAGCGCGCTGACGGGGCTTTCGTCTGAGCGCATCTCCGTTGTTAAGGGAACGCCATGAAACTACAATATTTTTATTATGCAAAACGCAGGGAGGAAACAGCTATGAAGCAATTATGGAAGCGGAACGCAGTGGTCGGCACAATTCTGGTCTTTGTCTGTGCGGCGATCTTTCTGAATGGAAAGTACGCCGAAAAGGTCGACAAGCCCACAAAGGTCTTAGGTCAGTCCGAACTTGTGAGTACAGACAGCGCCGCCGCCGAGGTCTCGGCAAACGCGGAGGGGAAGGACTACTTTGCCTCAGCCCGCCTGACGCGCCAGCAGGCGCGCGACAGCGCGCTGTCGCTTTTGAAAGAGGCGAGCGAAAACCAGGACGTGGACGCCGAGACCGCAAACGAGGCGGCGAAAAGCATCGAAACGCTCGCTTCCTATACGCTCAGCGAGGCGCAAATCGAAAACATGGTCACGGCCAAGGGCTATGAGGACTGCGTCGTCTTCATGTCCGAAGACGGTGTGAGCGTGGTCGTCTCGACGGGGGAAGAGGGGCTCCAGACCGAGGACATTGCCCGCATCACGGACATCGTCAAGCAGGAGACGGGGCTCAGCGCCGAGAGCATCAAGATCATGGAAGTAAATTAGCTGTTGTAATTTTGGGAAAAAGATGATAAAATACTCTCGATATGAGCATTCACAAACAAGGAGAGGATATCTGAATGGCTGAGAATCGAGAGTATCTGACCCGCGCCGAGGAAAACGGCAGCATCAACATCGCAGAAGACGTGGTCGCCGCGATCGCCGCGGCGGTGTTCGTCTATGTGCTCGCGGCGGTGTTCACAAAGGCCATCACGCGCGACGAGGTCGTCCACATGCCGAAGGGCGAGCGGATCGCAGCGCTCCTGCGCTTGAAATGACGGCTTTTTCCCTTGTAAAGGCGGGAGCGCCGTGGTAAAATAGAAGCGGTAAATTTTGTGGGGGATA
>ENA-OUQS01001836-OUQS01001836.1-human-metagenome-genome-assembly--contig:-NODE-1836-length-15637-cov-4.936979_pt1 | contig 15637 bp, 18 predicted proteins | sample MGYA00248463_ERZ548848 | MGnify/ENA primary metagenome ERZ548848 (study PRJEB26491, sample SAMN04978192) | human metagenome | host: Homo sapiens | study: EMG produced TPA metagenomics assembly of the... | reverse complement strand
TCGCCCTGCGTTTAAGAAAATGCTTTCTGATATTGGGAATGGATTGGAAATAGATTATATTCTGGTATATAAACTTTCCCGATTTGGCAGAAATGCAGCAGACATATTAAATTCATTAGAGTATGTGCAATCCTACGGCGTAAATCTGATTTGCATTGAAGAAGGGATTGACTCATCACAGACAAGCGGCAAACTGTTAATATCTGTCCTTTCTGCTGTTGCTGAAATTGAAAGAGAGAATATTATCGAGCAGACGATGAATGGTCGCAGAGAAAAAGCAAGACAAGGCGGTTGGAATGGCGGATTTGCTCCGTATGGATATTATTTGAAAGACAATCAGCTTTTAATAGAAGAAAGTGAAGCGGCGGCTATTCGCATTATATTTGAGAAATTTGCAGGCTCGGATATAGGGTACGGCGGTATCGCTAAATATCTTAATTTGCAAGGAATAAAGAAAATACCCCGACAGAATGGTACTTTGGAAAATTGGAGTGGTCATCTGGTGAGGCAGATATTAGACAATCCTGTTTATTGTGGCAAAATTGCTTATGGTAGAAGAACAAGGGAAAAAGTTAAAGGCACGAAAAATGAATATAAGCAGGTACACGCCGAAGATTATATATTAGAGGACGGGCAGCACGAAGGTATTGTCAGCGAGGAATTATGGCAAAAAGTTCACGCTAAGCGTGTAGCTACGGGAATAAAGCAACCGTCCAAAACAGGTAAGGATAGGTCGCACCTTTTAACTGGTGTGTTGAAATGCCCTCTTTGTGGAAGCCCGATGTATACCAATAAGCACGCTTGGACAAATAAGGACGGCACATATAAAGAAGTGTACTATTATATTTGTGGCAGAAATAAGCAGGAGCGTGGTCATTATTGTGAGTACAAAGCATCGCTAAGAAAAACAGATATAGAGCCGCTTGTTATCGAAGCAATTAGAGAGTTAGTAAGTGATAAGAGCTTTGCAAAGGAAATTAAAAAACGATTTGGTGTCCAGACCGATACGAGCAAAATAGATAAGGAGCTTGCAAATTATGAAAGTAAGTTGAAAGAGGTTGATTTGAACAAAGCCCGTTTGGAACGGGAAATTGACAATCTTCCTGCTGATGCAAAATATCGGGAACGAAAAATCCACGATATGACAATAAGACTTGATGGACTGTATGACACAATAGTGGAGTTGGAAGAACGAATTGAAGATGTAAAATTGCGAAGAAGCTCTATTGAGATGGAAGCAATCACGCTTGAGAATGTTTACAGAATTATGGAGAACTTCAGCAAACTTTATGCTATAATAAGTGACGAGGAAAAGAAAAGCCTTGTTTCCTATCTGATTAAAGAAATTCAGATATACCCTAACGGCACATCAGACAGGATTTTGAAGTCGATAGAGTTTAATTTTCCGATTTATCGTGACGGACGGGAGATAAGGAAACTTTTGTGGGAAAACGGTAATACCGTTGAGACTGTAGTCTTGATGTCAAGGAAAGATAAATAAGTGCCAGAAAGTGGCCTATTTTCGGGCTTTTTGCGAGGTTATTATCATCAGAGAAGCCTTGCGGAAAGCTCGGTTTTCTTGTATGGAAACATATCTACTTTTTAGCCTGACCGGAGAAAAAGTGGATGGTCGAAAAAATGCGGTAGGGTTTAGGCTGTGGATTAGATGTCATAGGTTGTGGCACTGGAATTGTTGTCAGAGCCGACCGCAGTTTAGGCTACTCGATACCAAGAGGCAGAGTTGGCAGTGGAATAGATAACAGGAGGAAATAAACATGAGCGAAATTAACTTTCAAGAGTATGAGTATTATATGAAAAATCGACCGCATGTTGTAATACTAGGTGCTGGTGCTAGTTGCGCAGCGATACCGACAGGAGATAAAAACGGAAGAAAAATATCTGCGATGAGCGGTTTTATTGATAAACTGGGGCTAAATGAAATAATCTCAAAAGTATCGATTCATACTTCATCAGATAACCTTGAAGATATATATATGGAATTGGATGAGAGAAGTAAAAATGAGTCGGACTGCAATGCAGTGAAAAATGAATTAGAAAATGTCATTCGATATTATATGAGTGACTTTGAATTGCCGGACGAGCCAACTATTTATGATTTCCTAGTTATGAGTTTGACCAACAAGGACTTAATCGCAACATTTAACTGGGATCCATTCTTGGTTCAGGCAATAGGAAGAATACAAAAGTATACGGACAATATTCCACAAGTAGCGTTTCTTCATGGTAATGTTGCAGTTGGGTATTGTTCAGATGATAATGTTATTGGGAATGTTGGTAAGATATGTAGATGCGGAAAAGCATTAAAGCCTATGAAACTACTTTTTCCAATTAAGAACAAAGATTATTCAAGCGATGAAGCAATAGCAAAATCGTGGAAACAACTGAAAAATGCGCTTGAACGGGCATATATGGTAACTATATTTGGGTACAGCGCACCTAAAAGTGATGCTGAGGCTGTTGCCATGCTTAAACAGGCGTGGGGAGCTGTTGATGATAGAAAGTTAGAAGAAATCGAACTTGTAGATATTAGGGATGAGCAGACGGTAATAGATTCATGGAATCAGTTTATTCACACGCATCACTATTCCTATCATACCAGCTTTTTTGATACAACTTTAGCAAGATGTCCACGGAGAAGTTGTGAAGCGACGTTTGATAGATTGATGAATTGCATCTGGTTAGATGGGAATAAAGGTTTTAAGGAAGGAATGAGTTTCTCAGATATAGATGAAATGACATATAAACTGATAATTGAAGAAGAGCAAAATAAAGGTAAGAAAGAAGCACTTTCAAATCCATATCATTGATTCGCAAAAATTACAAAGCCTATTATAGAAAAAATAGGAGGTATTTCATATGGCAGTAGTACAAGATGCATTTTTTATTCCTGATGATATAGCAACAGGATTAGCGACCGGTTTATATCGAAGAATCGGTAGTGTAGTTCGGTATGCAACTGGGCCAAATAAGGGTTGTATTGTAAAGCATTTAGATCCAGTGAATTTAAAAGCGGTTGAACAAGCACAAGGTATTGGGGTTAAAACATTACAATTTGTAAAGCAACATAAAAAGGGAACAATTATTACTGTGGTGAGTGCAGCAGCGGTAGGAACGGGATTAGTTATCTATAATAAGATAAAAAATCATGAACCAAAAGTTCTGATGAAATTTAGAGTGGCATTGAGAGCCTACATTGAAGCAATTCGTAAGGGTAGTATGGACATTGATAAGATAAATGATTTGATGGAATGCTTAGGTGCACTGAAGGAGTATAAAGATTACGATAAAATCAGTATACAACTTACAACAGAGGAGCTAGAAGTTCTTGTAGGACGTATTTATGATTATACAGTTAAATTAGCCAAAGATAACGATGTCGAACTATCAGATGAGGAATTATTACAAAAGAATAATAGTGATACAATCATTAACCTTGAAATGTATCTAAAAGCACAGAAGAGAATATTTTCGGCAGTAGCATGATAAGGAGAAATCAAAATGGGTTTATTCGGTAATTTGTTTAAAAGTGAATTTGAAAAATGGGTAGAAGGGGCTTCTCATGAAGAACTTTCTGAAGCGTATGAAGAAGAGAGACAAAAGTGGATAAGAGAAGGGTATAATGGTGGAACTGGTGAAAAGACAGCGAAGATGAATCGCCTAAACACTGAAATTAGTAAGCGTGTAGCGGAAGAATGGGAAAATGACCCACGTAGAAACAAAGACCCAAATTTCCGATGGACAGATGCCAATCGTTGGGATAAAGATTAATGTTAAAGGCTCCCCATCATCGGTAAACGGTAAATCAGTGTTACCGATAAATTTTTGATCACTGGATTTTTATCCAGTGATCTTATTTTTTACATTCTGTTGGCAGGTGTTCTGACCATGGTAATAGTTCTTCTAAAAAATCTAGATTTCTATCTTCCATGTGTTTTGGAATCTCTATCAGCAGATATTTTAAATATTCATATGGTTTTAACTGGTTCGCTTTGGCTGTCTCTGTAATACTGTAGATCATTGCACTTGCTTTGGCCCCATTTACTGTATCTATCACATGCCAGTTATTCCGCCCAACGCAAAAGCTCCGAATAGCAATCTCTGCATTATTATTATCGAGAGGTACTAATGGATCATCCAAAAACGCTCTGAGATATCTTTCCTGATTCAGACTGTACTGCAGTGCGTTATATAAAGCACTCCCAGTTCCTACAGATCCTATGTTTGATCTTACCCACGAAAAGAAAGCATCGACCAATGGTGATACCTGTTCTTTCCTCCGTTTTTTTCGCTGCTCTGGTTCATACCCGTCCAGGCTGTTATCGGTATGATAGATCGCTCCGATCTGGGCAACTGCAGCTTCTGCAAGACTTCCTTTTGATGCTTTTTTCCCTAATGCTTTACAGATCTGGACATATTTCCGCCTTGCATGAGTCCAGCAGCCTGCAACTGTGATGTGTGCATTTTCCCTCGCAATCTTATGATATGCTTCAAAACCATCACAGACGATCGTTCCTTCATATCCTTTCAAAAACTCCGCCGGATGGCTTGAATTTCTGGTTTTCTGATATTCATACAGGATCACTGGCTGTTGTCCATCTTTTGTACCAGTACGATAAACCCACATATAACTGTTGCACATCGTATCCCGGCCGTCTCTCTTGACTTTGACTGGTGTTTCATCCGCATGGATCACAGGACCCTGATAGATCTGCTGATGCATCCGGTCATATAATAAAGATAAATAGCGTTCACTGCTTTTGATCACCCAGCTGGACATTGTCTGTCTTGAAATATGAATATCATTCCTTTTAAATTCCTGTTCCAGACGATACAAAGGCATCGCATTCACATATTTAAAGTTCAGGACTGCCGCTAACAGAGATGGCGTTACGATACTGTTTTTTAAGATTTCAGAAGGTCGTTCTGCACTTATGATCTTATCTTCATTTTTTGCACTATAATAAGCGACATGATGCTCGATCACTTCGAAAGTTGCTGGATGAAAATCCAGTTTTTTATAAATCCTGTCTGGAAGTCTCCGATATCCATTTGGGAACAGCTCAGAAAGCTGTTTTTCAGAAAGTTCATGATATTCTTCCCGGACTGGAAGTCCTGACAGATCTTCATCACGTTTTCCTTTCGGTCTTTTTTTACGTTTATATGCAGGAATGACTTCTTCGATCAATGGTTCTTCTGCACAGTCTGTTTCTATCGTAACTTCAGCTTCGTTAAAACACAGAGTCAACTGATCATAGTCAAATTTCTCCGTTTTCTGAGCAAAACGATCTGTTCGTGACATGGTAAGCTGTTCATAGATCAGGTCAAACTTTCGGTTCAGTTCTTCTAACTGTGTTGTCTGTTTTTGCAGCTGTTCCTGTTGAGAAAGAAACAGTTCGATGATCTGTTTCTTTGTAAATCTGTTTAATTGTCCCTCGTTAAATATGATCTCTTTCATAAGACCACACTATCATAGAACATAAACGCATGTAAAGAGATATGAGACAACTTTTTAAATCCGTGGATAAAGTCATTTTGACAGGAATACTTTATCCACAGAATGTTCAGACGAAACGTGGATGATCTATTTTCTGAATACATTTTTTAGGCTTGATCGTCAGACCTTCCATCAGCCATCGAAACTGCTGGGATGTAAGCTTACATACTTCTTCCTGACTTCTGGGCCATTGGAATGTACTGGCTTTTTGTTCTAACCGTTTATAACAGAGTAAAAATCCATCACCTTCCCATATAAGTGCCTTGATCCGGTCTGTTTTACGTCCACAGAACATAAACAGAGTTCCAGGCTGAAAAGGATCCATCCCATAGGTTTGAGAAATGATGTTTGAAAGAGAATCGATTCCTTTTCTTAGATCTGTATAACCACACACAATATAAACAGCTTGAAGATCTTTTGCATCATTCAGCATTTTTCAGGTTCCTCAGCACACGGAAAAGAAGTTGTTCGTCCGTATTTTCATAGATACGAATGCGAAGATCATCCTGAAAGATATCAAGGAAAGAATCTGTGGTTTGAAGTTTTGATAGATTTTTTTGTACACCATGATCTTCATGAAACAGTTCTTTGGGTACGATTGCTAGATTTTCCTGAAGTTTTTCTTCAGATACTTGATCGAGATAAGCTTCTTTTACCTTTCTGACTCTGTAATAATATCCAGCTGCAGAAATCCCATAATTCTCTTTACACCATTCATCCAGAGGGATCTGTTGAGGTCGTCCTTTGGATTCCTGCATCATATGAAACCATTCCTGCAATTGAACCTGTTGCGTGACTAAAGTTGTTTTTGACATAAACTATATCGCCTCCTAAAAAAATCAAGAATGTTAAGACTCAAACTTTTTTACAAGTCAAAAAAGTTAAGGCTTAACATTTTTGACCCCTGTTTAAAATCTTGAGTTAATTATCTCAGATTACTTTAGGATTTTGTAGAGAACACTGATTTACCGTTTACGGCTGTCTCTGTAATACTATAGATCATCGCACTTGCCTTTGCACCATTCACTGTATCGATCACATGCCAGTTATTTCGTCCCACACAAAAACTTCGGATTGCGATCTCTGCATTATTATTATCCAATGGTACCAATGGATAATCTAAAAAAGTCCGGAGGTACTTTTCCTGATTCAGACTGTAATTCATCGCTTTGTATATCGCACTCCCACTTTCTACAGAGTCTATATTTGATCTTACCCACGCAAAGAAAGCATCAACCAATGGCGATACCTGTTTTTTCTTCGTACTTTCCGTTGCTCTCTGTCATATCCAGAAAGACTGTTATCTGTGTGATAGATCGCTCCGATCTGTGCAACTGCAGCTTCTGCAAGTGTTCCTTTGGATGCTTTTTTCCCAAGTAATCTACAAATCTGTGCATATTTTCTTGTGGTATGTGTCCAGCATCCCGCAATCTTGATATCCTCATTTTCCCTTGAAATCTTATGATATGCCTCAAACCCATCACAGGCAACTGTTCCTGTATAACCTTTCAGGAATTTTGCTGGATAGATCGAATTCCTCGTTTTCTGATATTCATAAAGGATCACTGGTTGTTGTCCGTCTTTCGTCCCGGTACAATAAACCCACATATAACTGTTGTACATCGTATCCCGTCCGTCTTTCTTGACCTTCACCGGTGTTTCATCCGCATGGATCACGGGACCACGATAGATTTCCTGATGCATCCTGTCATACAGGAGAGACAGATACCGTTTACTGCTCCTGATCACCCAGTTCGCCATCGTCTGTCTGGAGATATGGACCTCATTTCTCTCAAACTCCTGTTCCAGACGATACAGCGGCATCGCATTGACGTATTTAAAATTTAAGATCGCAGCCAGATATAGTGGTTCAGAAACCTGCTTGCCTTTTGTTCCAGACGTTTATAACATAATAAAAATCCGTCATCTTCCCATAAAAGTGCCTTGATCCGATCGGTCTTACGACCACAGAACATAAACAATGTTCCTGGTTGAAAAGGATTCATTCCATAGGTCGTTGAAATGATCGCAGAAAGAGAATCGATGCCTTTTCTCAGATTAGTATAACCTGTTTATTCTAACATTCGGATAATGTGGATATATCAATCTAAGATGTGGGATTGACGGACTGGCAGCGATCATCCGTTTCCAGTTCGATCTGGATCCATTTGACCGGAATACACTGTTTCTTTTCTGTGGAAGACGGAGTTACCGGATCAATGCGCTGCTCTGGGAAGGTGATGGATTTCTTTTGATGTACAAGAGACGACTTAATATCGGTACGTTTAACTGGCCAGATCTGCAGATGAAGCTGTTGAAATCTCACAGGAAGAGTATGAGCGACTGATGCAGGGCTTTGAAATGATCGCAAAACGTCCGATTACAGAAATGAAACATCCACCGTTAGAATGATGAATGAAGGAAACAGGGAAAAAAGGATCAGGATCTTTCAGGACTGTCGGTAAGACGGATCGATCATTATCTGAGCGAACAGGAACTTGCGGATAAGATGGAATTTGTTTATCCGACCTTATTTCATGGGAAATATGCGGTAGAAGAATTTCTGTACAATGCTCGGAAACAGTATCAAAGCGTGTTTCGGGTGGAAAAAAGAGAAATGAATATATTTAAAAAGATAAGTGCAGAAAATACACTTATGGAACAACAAATCGAAGCCAAAGTAAGGAACGAGGAGCGAGATAGGAGGACAAAATCATGGAGAACACATTATGACAGAAAATTTGATAGTGTAAAAAAATAACCGATAGAAAGTCATTTGGAAGTATGGTATGCTAGAAACAATAAAGAATTTGGGAAGTGGGAATTATGCAAGTAATTGAAACACGATTATTATATTATTTTCTTACAGTTGCCAGAGAACGCAATATTACAAATGCTGCAAAAACACTTCATATCACGCAGCCAACATTAAGCCGTCAGATGGCACTTCTGGAAGATGAAGTTGGGGCAAAATTATTTATTAGAGAAAGTCGTCCGCTTTCGCTGACTGATGAAGGGCTTTTGTTTCGTCGCAGGGCAGAAGAAATTCTGGAATTACTGGAAAAAGTACAAGCAGAGATTCGTATTCATGAAGAACAGATAGAAGGAATAATATCGGTTGGATGTGGGGAAATTGCATCTGTAAAACTGCTGACAGAGATGATGGCAGAATTTTCAAGAAAGTATCCCAGGGTGAAATTTGATGTCTATACAGCAAATGCAGATCAAATCAAGCACCGCATGGATAATGGTTTAACGGATATCGGTTTATTGTTAGAGCCGGTGGATATGGAACGCTATGAATATATTCGTCTGCCGATAAAAGAACGCTGGGCGGCAATCATGCCTTCCGGAGTACCACTTGCAAGACATGAGTATGTAACGGCAAAGGAGCTGGCTGATATTCCGGTTATCATGCCCAGCAGACAAAAGGTTCATGATGAGGTGGCAAGCTGGTTTGGAAACTATTATGGAAAACTGAGCATTATAGGTGCAACAAATTTCAGTACGAATTCGGCACTTATGGTTCAGGCAGGTATGGGATATGCATTGATTATCGAAGGCGGTCTTCCATTTTTGGAAGACAGTAATGTTTGCATGAGGCCACTGTATCCTGAACTTACAGCAACATCTGTATTAGCCTGGAAACGAGAACAGCCTTTTGGAGCAGCAGTCAGCCGTTTCTTAGAATATACAAAATGCTTTTTAGGCATGCAAAAAGCATAGAAAGCAAGTATTGGACATGATTATATAGCGAACATATAATAAGCGTATCGGTAGAACACTTCCGGTATGCTTATTTTTTGTGCAGGCAACGAGCTAAAGTCCATGTATACGAGAAGTTGGTAACTACCGTAATAGGCATAAGAAACCTGTAAAGGAGAACAATGATTTGAAGCGTATATTTAGTGGAAAGGATCTTACAAAACTGATTTTTCCGTTGGTTATTGAATTGATGCTGACTTTACTGGTCGGAATGATTGATTCTGTTATGGTATCAAGCGCAGGAGAAGCGGCTGTTTCGGGAGTATCTCTTGTAGATACGGTTTTCCAGCTGTTGATTTATATCTTTTCAGCATTTGGTACCGGAGGTGCAGTGGTAGCCGGACAATATCTTGGAGCCGGACAGAAAAATAATGCGAAAGAGACTGCACAACAGCTTGTATGGTTTTCTGCCTTTAGTTCTATTGTAATCATGGTTCTGATTTATCTGATAATAGGATTTCTTCTAGGCCATGTGTATGGTGCAATTATGCAGGAGATACACTGGAATGCAAACAGATATTTGATGATCGTAGGGTTATCCATTCCAGCACTTTCTGTTTATGAATCCGGTGCAGCAATTTTCAGAACAATGGGAAATTCAAAGATTACGATGATGCTATCTGCGATTATGAACATTGTAAATATTTGTGGAAATGCGATCTTGATTTACGTATTCAAAATGGGAACTGCAGGTGCAGCAACAGCAACAGTAGTGGCACGTTATACAGCGGCTGTGATCATGATTTTATTACTGCTTAGAACGAATCATCCTCTTTACCTGCAAAGGACATTAAAGTACATTCCGGACGGTAATAAGATTAAGCGGATTTTGCAGATTGGAGTCTCCAACGGCATAGAAAACGGTTTGTTCCAGGTAGGAAAGATTATTCTTGCAGGATTATTTACGTACTTTGGAACTTCTGCAATTACTGCAAATGCAGTATGCCTGACAATATCAGGAATACAAGTAATTCCAGGGTCTGCTATTTCTCTTACGGCAACAACAGTCATTGCACGTTGCGTTGGTGCAGGGGACGAAAAACAGGTTCGATTTTATAATCGGTTATTATTGGGAATCAGCTATGTTTCTATGATTGTATTTTGCGGAGTATTCTGGTTTGGATTTCCGGCTATCCTGCCTTTGTATCATTTGTCTGAACAAACTGCTGTCCTTGCGACAAAAATGATTTTGGTTCATACACTTGGAGCAATTGGTATTTGGCCGCTGACTTTTGTATTGCCTTCTTCCATGAGGGCGGCGGGAGATGTAAGGTTTGCTATGATAACTTCGGTTGCCTCAATGTTTGTTTTTCGACTTGGAGCTGCATATTTGTTTGCATTAACTTTTGGTATGGGAGCTCTGGGAATCTGGTATGCCATGTTATGTGACTGGGGATTCCGTGCGATTGTATTCAGTCTTCGCTGGATTAGCGGAGGATGGAAAAATAAAAGTATTATTTAACAAATTGGCAAAAAGAAAGGAAATGAAAATGAAGATTTTTGAAGAATGTTATACGTTATCCAATGGAGCAAAAATTCCAAAGATGGGACTTGGTACATGGTTTATTCCAGATGAAACGGTTTCACAGGCAGTGAAGAATGCGGTAAAGATTGGTTATCACCACTTTGATACAGCCCAGGCATATGGAAATGAGAGAGGTGTAGGTGAAGGAATCCGCACCTGCGGTGTGCCGAGAGAGGAGCTTTTTGTCGTATCAAAAGTTGCCGCTGAACACAAAACTTATGAGGCAGCAAAGGCTGGCATTGATGAGACATTAAAGAAGATGGGACTGGATTATCTGGATATGATGATCATTCACTCTCCTCAGCCATGGGTAGAAGTAAACCAGAGCGAAAACAGATACAAAGAGGGAAACCGTCAGGCATGGAAAGCACTGGAGGAGGCATACAACGAGGGCAAGCTTAAAGCAATCGGTGTTTCAAATTTCCAGATTGAAGATCTTGAGAGTCTTATGGAGACAGCAAAAGTAAAGCCAATGGTCAATCAGGTGCTTTGCCATATCAGCAACACACCTCTTGAACTGATCGAATTCTGTCAGAAAAGTAATATATTGGTAGAAGCATATTCCCCAATCGCACACGGCGAGATTTTAAATCAGCCGGAGGTTAAGGCAATAGCTGATCAGTATGGTGTAACAGTTCCGCAGCTTTGCATCCGCTATACACTCCAGCTTGGTGCACTTCCACTTCCAAAGACAGAAAATCCAGAGCATATGCGAGATAATGCAAAAGTTGATTTTATTATTTCGGATAGCGATATGGAAAAATTAAAAGCGGTTGAACGTATTAAAAACTATGGTGAATTTAGTGGATTTCCGGTGTATGGCGGAAAGATGTAAAGGAGAAAAAGGCAATGAACAGACCATATATTTTTTGTTATATGATGACTTCTCTTGATGGGAAAATTATGGGAAACTACATGGAAACACCGGAAGGTGCAGCAGCAGGGGATGTATTTTACAATCTCTCTTTTGGAAAGAACCCATATTATAAGCATCAGGGATGGCTTTCCGGCAGGATCACAACGGATGATAATTTTACCTTTTATGAGAAACCGGACTTAGATGAAAATGCTGCAAAAGTCCCGGAAGGTGATTATATAGCAAAGAAAACAGATATGTATTATGTGTCGATAGATCCATCCGGCAGACTGGGATGGAAAAGCAGTACATTGACCTATATCGATACGACCGCTCATGTGATTGAGGTTTTAACAGAAAAGGCAACCAATGCGTATAAAGCTTTCCTGCGCAGGCTCGGTATTCCCTACATTATTGCAGGAAACGATTCCCTGGATTATGAACAGACACTTTCAAAACTGAAAGAACAGTTTGGCATTGAAAATTTAATGCTCGGCGGCGGCGCAGCACTGAACTGGTCATTTATTCAGGCTGGCATGTGTGATGAGGTTAGCGTGGTAATAGCAGCAGTGGCTGATGGTTCTGTGAACACTCAGACATTATTCATGACTAGAGAGGGATTGAGTGACGATACACCTGTCGGATTCAAATTGCAGGAAGCAAAAGTGATGGATGGAAACAGTATATGGTTGCGTTATCTCGTGAAAAATGAAAAGGAGAATTAAGATGGATGAATTTAAGGATGTATTCCCAAGAGGGGAAGAAAATACAGCATATTCAAAATATTTTGTCGGACAAAGTTATTTGAATATGCTTTCAGTAGAACAGGTAGTGATTGGAAATGTTACATTTGAACCAGGGTGCCGGAATAATTGGCATATTCATCATGCGAAATCCGGTGGTGGACAGATTCTACTTTGCACAGCTGGTCGAGGATATTATCAGGAATGGGGGAAAGAACCAAGAGAACTAAAACCTGGTGATGTCGTTAATATTCCAGCTGAAGTAAAACACTGGCATGGTGCAGCACCAGACAGTTGGTTTTCACATGTGGCAGTAGAAGTTCCGGGAACAGAAACAAAAAATGAATGGTGTGAACTGGTATCAGATGAAGATTACAGACGATTGAAGTGAGGTGACGTAACAAAATGAAAAGTATTGTAATTTATTATTCATACGGCGGAAATACCCGTCATGTAGCAGAGAAAGTTGCGGTTGCAATTGGTGCGGATCTTGCTGAAATTGATACTGTCAAACCATATACAGGAAGTTATGACCATGTGGTAGATCAGGGACAGAAAGAAGTAAATAGCGGATTTCAGCCAAAAATCAGGCAAATCAATGTAGATTTGAGTAGGTATGATACCGTTATTCTTGGAACGCCGGTATGGTGGTATACGTTTGCACCCGCTATGAACAGTTTCCTTCACAGTGAAGATTTATCTGAAAAATCAATATACCCATTTGCAACGAATGGTGGATGGATTGGTCATACGTTCAAAGATTTTGAGAATGCCTGCAAGGGAGCAACGGTTCATGTGGGGCTCAATGTCCGCTTTAATGAAGATGAACAGATTACTTCTGATAATGAAATTCAAAAGTGGGTGAAACAGATTGCAAAATAATACTTTTATCCAGATCTACCGGGATGTATTATCTGTGGTGAGAACATAGAGAGTGCAGTAGTAAACGCATTGGATGCGAAAAAGGAATGGCTTGAAGCATATTTTCAAAATAGTGATTGCGAAGTAATCTCAACGCAGTTATAATGAAGTGGCAACAAATTGGCAACAGAAAATCAGCGAGCCAAAATAATATATGTAACAGAAATAAAATAACGGCAAAAAGATACAAAACTTAAACAAATATATTTAAGAATATCTTTGGATTTGCCGAGTTTGAATAAGGTAAATGTTAATCACCATTCCCGATTATTCAGTTTTTTGTAAAAAGAAATAGTCTATAAAAGAAAGAGTTTTGGAACTACATAGTAGGTTCAAAACTCTTTCTTTCGTGCTTTTCGGGGCATAAATAAAGGGTTTGAGAGGATAAAGTGAAAGTATCTCAAAAATAAAAAGCATAAAAACCGTGGATGACAAAACCTTATTTATTTGCTTATTTCTACTTATTCATAATTAATCTAAAAATTTCGAGAACTCAAAAGTTGCGATTGCATAAGTGAAAATTGAATGATATAATTAATTTTAAAATAAAAGGACTATTTGACGTGATAATTGGAGGAAACAACATGTCAGAAAATCAAGTGAAAATAACATATAAGCCCTTATGGAAGTTACTTATTGATAGAGATATGACGAAAACTGAATTAAGAAAGAAAACACAGATTGCACCAAGTACATTTACTAAGATGAATAATGATCAGCAAGTATCGCTAGATATTTTAGCAAGAATATGTGTTGAGTTGAAATGCGGTTTTGATGATATTGTGGAGATAGAACAATAGTGATATTTAAAAATGAAGGCGCATATGCAAATGAACAAAGTAATTTAATGATAGAGAGAAATTTATAAATGGCAGAACAAAATAATGCTAACATTGGATTTGAAGAGGATAGGGACTGTTATAGCTACTGCCACTTGGGGACTGTCCCATAGTAATATCGGCTATATTGCTCAATGTACCTTCTGTCCAATTTGAGCTTGCATTATCAATAAACATCTGCTGATATATTGCCGGAGCCTGCTGCTCTAAATTATTGTTTAGAAGATTAAAGAACTTCAATATATAAATAAAATGTGTCAATTCACATTTGGAAAGGAAAAATATGGCATTAGAAAATAAGCTTAATATCATGGATTCTATAGAACTTGCAAGAATGGAAGAAAAGATAAGTAAGAAAAAGGCAGTGGAACTGTTTGAAAATGGATATTTAGATAAATATAAAGCAGGCTCTTTTGAGATGCTTGCAGCAATTCATGAATATCTATTTGGTGAGATTTATGATTTTGCAGGAAAAGTGAGAAATGTAAATATTGCGAAAGGAAACTTTCGATTTGCACCAGTGATGTATTTACAAGTTGCAATAGAGAATGTTGAGAAGATGCCACAATCAACATTTGATGAAATTATTGAAAAATATGTTGAGATGAATATAGCACATCCTTTTCGTGAAGGTAATGGGAGAAGCACCAGAATATGGCTTGATTTGATTCTTAAGAAAGAGTTGAACAAAGTTATTGATTGGAGTCTTGTAGATAAGGAAGATTATCTGTTGGCAATGGAAAGAAGTCCAATCAGAGATATTGAAATAAAATATATTTTAAAACAAGCATTGACGGATAAGGTTAATAATAGAGAAATTTATATGAAAGGTATAGATCATAGCTATTATTATGAAGGCTATATGATATACAAAACTGAGGATTTGTAGATATATACTCCTACCAACGGCAGGAGCAATATAAGAATTGCCGTTGATAGTCGTTCTCTAAAAATTTCAAAGGAGAATGACTATGATCATATGCTGAATCAAATTATGCAAAGCCCTTGATGGTTGCTGAAAGTGAGGAAACTTATGGACATAAGTAAAAAAGATTGGAAATTATTTCGAGAAAGATTAGCAGACTGGCAAGAAAAATATATGGAAGGTCTCATCAAAGAGTATATTAACTTTCTGAATGATGATACAAAGCCAGCATCAGAGAAGCTCTGGGGACTTGAAAAGCGGATAAAAGAAGATAAACATCATCCGGGCGTTATCATGGAAATGCGTAAATCAGAAGCAATATGGGATATTGTTCGTCTCATGAGATTGAAGGTGATTACATATGATGATTTATCAGAATTCAGTGGAGAATTGCAGCAGGAAGTAAAAAGAATAATTGAAATGAGCAGGTAAGAAATAGCACTATTGATTTCTTGGTTTTCACACGAGATGCAGGAGGAGAAGATGAAATAGAAGTCAGGGTTTAGAATGGCGATGTATGGCTTACACAGAAGGCAATTTCACAGCTT
>ENA-OUQS01001825-OUQS01001825.1-human-metagenome-genome-assembly--contig:-NODE-1825-length-15720-cov-5.111906_pt1 | contig 15720 bp, 9 predicted proteins | sample MGYA00248463_ERZ548848 | MGnify/ENA primary metagenome ERZ548848 (study PRJEB26491, sample SAMN04978192) | human metagenome | host: Homo sapiens | study: EMG produced TPA metagenomics assembly of the human... | reverse complement strand
AAGAAATCGTACAAAATTATAATGTAGATGGCATTCATATGGATGATTATTTTTATCCTTCCTTTACTGAGAAAAATGTAACAACAGCATTTGATGCTCCAGAGTATAAACAACAGCTGAAAACAAATTTGTCATCCACGGATTCAACATCGCTCACTTCTGCAGATAAATCCTCAAATGAAATCTCTTTAGCAGATTGGAGACGTGATAACGTAAATCGACTTGTATCCGGAATTTATAAAGCTGTAAAAGAAATCAACTCAGATGTTACTTTTGGAATCAGCCCTGCCGGAAATTTAGATAATCTACGGAGTGATTTAGAATATTATGTAGATATTGATACATGGGTGTCCCAAAATGGATATGTCGATTATTTAATGCCACAGATATACTGGGGATTTACAAACGAAGTGGCTCCATTTGATAAAGTGACTGATGCGTGGTGCATTCTTATGGAGAACTCACCAGTAAAACTTTATATTGGACTCCAGCTTTATCGGATGGGTAGTACTGAACCAGGACAATCGGATGAAAAAGAACTTCAAAAAACCTCCCTGCTGAAAAAAGAACTTTCCTATCTAAAAAAGCAGAAAAAAATAGAAGGATACTGCCTGTTTAGCTATCAGTATCTTGATTGCCAAAATAAAAAATATCATTTTGATGCAGAGCAATTTTCCACAAAAAGAAAAAAACTTTTAAATCAGATTGTAAAATCTTTAAAAAACAATTCATAGCATCTATTTGAAAAAACGAAAAACGACATCCCACGACAAATTTCATTCCACTATTGGAAAATCTATGATATATTAAAAATACAAATGTACTCTCGGAATCTTTTTGTACTTGATTTTGTGAGAAGATTTTTTGTCAGTTGTGTCCAAATTTTTGAGGCGTACGCGGTGCGTACGTTGATGAAATTCGGGTACGACTGGCGGAAAATCAGCCACAAAAGCAAGTGCAAGAAAGACTCCGAGAGTACATATCCATTTTTCATTAAGTTCATTTCTCTTGCAAACTACACAGTAAGATTCACCCACACTATCTGCCAGCCAAAATTACTTCTTTACTCTTCTTCATCGTAAAACCCATATTCTTTGGTTTGTATGTGAATCACTCAGCAGCAATACTATTCTCCCTGTGTATAATTTTGCAGAGCTACGTTAGTATTATATCAGTATCCACACCATTCAAAAATGCCCCGGCATTCTTGCTGCGAGGTGGGAGTCATCTCACATCTGATATATTTATCATACCACATCCCCATTTTTTTTAGAAGTATCCTCATGAAAAAAGCGGTAAATTTCTTCGGCTACATTTTCTGTAATTCCATCTGCTTCACAAAGTTCTGTCACGGAAGCTTCTTTTATTTTTCCGATATCCTTAAAATGCTTCATCAGGCTTTTTCTTCGTGCGGGACCGATACCTTTAATATCATCAAGTACCGAATGTACCTGCTCTTTTCCACGGAGTGCTTTATGATATATGATTGCAAAACGATGCGCCTCATCCTGTAGACGGGTTATCATCCGAAATGCTTCCGAATTTTTAGGAAATTCAATGATTTCATTGTTATAATATAAGGCTCTTGTACGATGGAAATCATCTTTTACCATACCGCAGACCGGAATAGTTAATCCCAGCTTTTCGAGAACCTGTAATGCAATGTTTACCTGGCCTTTTCCTCCATCCATCATAAGAATATCCGGAAAACGGGTAAAACTTCCAAGTTCCATATCCTGTCCCTTTTCATCCCGCTCCTTCTGCTCCCTGATACCGTGGGAAAATCTTCTCTCTAACGCCTCTTCCATACAATGGTAATCATCCGGTCCGGCTACGGTTTTTATCTTAAATTTACGATAATCGCTTCGTTTAGCCTTACCTTTTTCAAAAACAACCATTGAAGCAACATTTTCATATCCATTTGTATTGGAAATATCAAACGCCTCCATACGGTTTAAGTTCTCAATTCCTAATGCCTGCTCTAATTCATGTACCGCACCAGTTGTTCTGCGTTCTTCTCTCTTTAATTTCTCACTGTCCTGTGCGAGAACATTCTGTGCATTCTTTCTTGCAAGCTCCATCATCTGATGTTTACTTCCACGCTTCGGCATAGCAAAAATCACTTTACTTCCACGCTTATCTGAAAGCCATTTTTCAAGAATTTCCTGATCAAGAACTTCTTCCTGCGTTAAAATTTCTTTTGGAATAAATGGAGTCCCTACATAGAACTGCTTAATAAAGTCCGTGATAATCTCTTGCTTTTCACTGTCTCCGATTCCTGTCATATGAAAATGATCTCTGCCGAGAAGCTTGCCGCTTCGGATAAAGAAAATAGCCACAACTGCCTCATCGCCGGCCTTTGCCATAGCAATAATATCCCTGTCATCGCCACCGGTATCATTGATTTTCTGCTTCTCACCAATTCGTTTTACATTTTCAATCAAATCACGATACTCGGCTGCCTGCTCAAACTCAAGCTCTGCGGCCGCTTTTTTCATTTTTTCTTCCAGACTGTTTATGATTTCTTTCTCATCGCCATTTAAAAACTTCAACGCCTTATCCACATGGGCGCGGTACTCTTCTTTAGAAATATAATTCTGACACGGTGCATCACACTGATTTATCTGATAATAAAGACAGGGCCGGTCCTTCCCTATCTCTTTAGGCAATGACCGGCTACAACTCCGTATTTTGTATACTTTTCTCATTAGTTCAATTGTATCCTTCACCGCCCCCGCACTCGTATACGGACCGAAATATTTCGATTTATCCCTTTTCACCTGACGGCAAAATAAAATTCTCGGATAATCTTCCTGCACTGTGACACGAATATATGGATAACTCTTGTCATCTTTCAGCATCGTATTGTAATGTGGACGGTGTTCTTTAATCAGATTACATTCCAAAACCAGAGCCTCAAGCTCCGAGTCTGTGATGATATATTCAAAATAAGCGATGTGAGAAACCATGTGCTGGATTTTTACACTCTTATTATAACTACTCTGAAAATACTGACGCACACGGTTCTTAAGGATTCTTGCCTTACCGACATAGATAATCTCATCCTGTGCATTATGCATCAGATATACCCCCGGCTTTGCCGGGAGTTTTTTCAGTTCTTCCTGAATATCAAACATAATTTACTCTTCCTGTTTTGTTTGCTCACTGTCTTTCTTTTCGGTAACTTTCTGTGCATCCTGACTTTCCGCATCTTTTAATGAAGATTCTTCTGATACCGTTTCTGCCTCGGATAATTCTGTTTTCTCCTTATCCTCTTCAACATTCGCTTCAACACTTTCCAGTTCATCTTTCTTTAAAGATTTATTGTAAATTTCCATGAATTCTTTACCGGTAATTGTCTCTTTTTCAATCAGGAATTCTGCAATCTCGTCCATAACTTCTCTGTGGTCTTCAATAATCTTTTTCGCCTTATCGTAAGCCACTTTGAGCATTTCTTTTACTTCTTCATCGATGAGTGCACCTGTTGCATCGGAACAGTTCATCACTGCACGTCCATCAAGATAACGGTTCTGTACAGACTCCAGTCCCATAAGTCCAAATCTTTCAGACATACCGTACTGTGTTACCATCGCTCTTGCAATCTGGGTCGCACGCTCGATATCATTAGAAGCTCCTGTTGTAACAGAATTAAATACAACTTCCTCGGCCGCACGTCCACCAAAAAGTGTAACTAATTCGCTGAGCATCTGCTCTTTGCTCATCAGATATTTTTCTTCTTCAGGAACCTGCATGGTGTAACCCAGTGCACCCATTGTTCTTGGAACAATCGTAATCTTCTGTACTGGTTCTGTATTTTTCTGCACAGCAATTGCCATAGCATGACCAACTTCGTGATAAGAAACGATTTTCTTTTCTTCCTCACCAAGAATACGGTCTTTCTTTTCTTTTCCGGCAATAACAACTTCTACTGCCTCTAACAGGTCTTTCTGAGATACTGCTTCTCTTCCAGCTTTAACTGCTGCAAGGGCGGCCTCGTTAATCATATTTGCAAGATCAGAACCTACGGCACCGGAAGTTGCCAGGGCAATTTCGTCAAAATTAACTGTCTCGTCCATCTTGACATTCTTCGCATGTACTTTTAATGTCTCCACACGGCCCTTTAAGTCGGGGCGTTCTACGATAACTCGTCTGTCAAAACGGCCCGGTCTGAGAAGTGCCTTATCTAATACTTCCGGACGGTTTGTCGCTGCTAAAATAACAAGACCCTTGGAAGAATCAAATCCATCCATCTCCGCAAGCAGGGCATTCAATGTCTGCTCACGCTCGTCATTTCCACCACCATAACGGCTGTCACGGCTCTTACCGATAGCATCAATCTCATCAATGAAAATGATACAAGGTGCCATAGACTGTGCCTGCTTAAACAGATCACGAACTCTTGATGCACCGACACCGACAAACATTTCTACAAAGTCGGAACCACTCAGAGAGAAGAACGGTACATTTGCCTCACCCGCAACTGCTTTTGCAAGTAAAGTTTTACCAGTTCCCGGAGGGCCTACTAACAGCGCACCCTTTGGAAGTCTGGCACCAATTTCAATATATTTACCAGGGTTATGAAGGAAATCAACCATCTCAGTAAGACTTTCCTTTGCCTCATCCTGACCGGCTACATCTGCAAAAGTAACTCCTGTCTTTTTCTCAACATATACCTTTGCATTACTCTTTCCTACACTTCCCATCATACCGCCGCCCTTGCCGATTCCACGCATAACAAAATACATCATTGCATAGATCAGCACAAACGGAAGTACATAACTAACCATAACAGAAAGAATCGCATTCGATCCACTGCTGTCCTGCTGTTCATAAGAACTAATCTTATTATTGTCCTCCGCTTCTTTTAAACGGTTAACCAGCAGTGCATCATTCATAGAAACCGTATAATATGTTGTTTTCATTAACGGATTCTGCTGTGTCTTCGGTTCGATATAAATCTTTCGGTCTGCTACCTGTACCTTTTTAATCTCTCCTTTATCCAACATCGTAAGAAACTTACTATACGAAATCTTCTTCTGTGAACCATTCTTATAACGGCTCATCACAGAAGTAAAGAGAGCGGTAATTCCAAGACAAACGACCAGAAGAATAATGGCAGACTTTATATTCTTCTTTTTGTTTGGATTATCATTCTGATTATTTTTTTTGTCCATTTACGCCTCCATGACGTTTCATATTATAATTTCTTCAATACCTCAATGGCATCTTTCATATAATTATTTTCAACGTACTCAATCTTTCCTGCATCACAGGCTGCGGCAAGTGCTGGGTCCATTGGAAGCTTAGCCAGAACAGGTACATCATACTCTGCCGCGATCTCATCAATGTGGCTTTCTCCAAATACCTTAATCTGCTTTCCACAGTCAGGACACTCTACATAACTCATATTCTCTACTAAACCAAGAATTGGAACATTCATCATTCTTGCCATGTTCACCGCTTTTTCTACGATCATTCCAACTAATTCCTGTGGAGAAGATACGATAACAATACCATCTAACGGAACAGACTGGAAAATAGTCAGCGGTACATCACCAGTTCCTGGAGGCATATCAATGAACATATAGTCAATGTTCTGCCATAATGTCTCTCCCCAGAACTGTTTGATTACTCCGCCAAGAACAGGCCCTCTCCAGATAACAGGATCTGTCTCATTCGCAAGCATCAGGTTAACAGAAACAATGTCGATTCCGCAAGTTGTTGTTGCTGGCAGAATCAGTCCTTCTGCGTTACCTACAAGATTCATGGAAAGACCAAATGCCTTTGGAATAGATGGTCCTGTGATATCTCCATCTAAAATAGCTGTCTTAAATCCTTCTCTCATAGAAGCTGCTGCAAGAAGTGAAGTTACCATAGACTTACCTACTCCACCTTTACCGGATACAACACCAATAACCTTCTTAACAGAACTTCCTTTACTTAACTTTACAAGAAAATCTTCTGGTTTGGACTCTCTCTGTGCGCAGCTTTCGCCACAACTGCTACAATCATGTGTACAATCGCTCATAATATTTACCTCTCGTTTAACTAAATTTTTTATAAAATTTCTATTAAAATTTTATCAATTTCTTTAGAAATTATTTGCTCAGTTTTCACTGAAATTACCCCTTAATTATTTGTAACTTTTTAACTTCAGAACAAATTTAATGTGACTGGTTATTCAAATTCAAGGATATATTCTGAATTTATATGCTCTGTTTGCCACCATGCCACTTCCTTTTCCTCGAAAACCCACCTGCGATACTTGAACACAAGGGCAAGATGATAGTATAGTAAGTATACTAAATGTGCGTTATTATCTCAAATTATTTATTCATCTGCTCTAAAATCTCTTTAACATTTTTCTCAATGTTCCCTTCAAATACAGCAGAACCACATACAAATATATTAGCCCCACATTCTGCAATCTCTGCTATATTCGAAGCCTTCACTCCACCGTCAACCTGAATATCCACATCAAGATTTTTCTCTGTGATCATCTTACGAAGCTCCCGAACCTTCTCGCCACAGTAAGGAATGTACTTCTGTCCTCCAAAACCTGGATTTACAGTCATAACTAATACCATATCCAGTTCTGGTAAAACATACTCAATCGCAGAAAGCGGTGTCGCAGGATTAATCGCAACGGCTGCCTTCTTACCGCAATCCTTAATCTGATGTACTACTCGGTCAAGATGTGTGCAGGCTTCTGCATGTACTGTAATAATATCTGCTCCTGCCTTTGCAAAATCTTCGATATATCTACCTGGGTCTTCTATCATTAAATGTGCATCAAAAATCACATCTGTGAGTGGACGAAGTGCCTTAATTACAGGATTTCCAAAAGAAATCTGTGGAACGAACATTCCATCCATGACATCAATATGCACATACTCTGCTCCGGCATCAATCGCAGTCAAAACATCTCTGCCCAGATTTGCAAAATCAGCAGACAAAATAGACGGTGCTAGTATCTTCTTCATCGGTACCTCCTTAATTTCTAAAAATATCATCTGTATATTTCTAACTCCAATATTACTATACTCCGATATTTTGTTTTTTATATGATGAGATAAAGTCTCACAGTATATCTTAACATAAACGTGGGATACTGCAAGCCGAAAATCAGAAAACCCTTGAAAAAAGCGAAAAAAAAGCTTTGCAATTTGCAATTTTTCTTTCTGCTATGCTACACTATAGCAGGAAATAACCAGTGTACTGTTTTATTGATTTCCAGCCAAATGACAATGATGCAGTATACTATTTCACCGTTAAAATCGCATTTGCGATTAGTCTAACCATGAAAGGAGTTTATCATGCGTTTTTTTGACCCTACAAATACTTATGCAGAAAAAAACTGTGTAAAGAATCACAAAAAAGAACTTCTTGCTTTAGGATCACGGGCATTCGTTATCACTGGACATAGTTCTTCCAAAAAAAATGGTTCGTTTGACGATGTTATCGCTGTTTTAGAGGAAGCTTCCGTTCCTTATCAGATTTTCAATGAAATCGAAGAAAATCCATCTGTTGAGACAGTCGTAAGAGCCGCTGAAATCGGTAAGGAATTCAAAGCGGACTTCGTTATCGGCATCGGCGGAGGTTCTCCATTAGATGCATCGAAAGCAATCTCTTTATTAATTGCCAACCCAGAAGAAACCGGAGACTGCTTCTATGTAGCAAAAGACTTAAAAACACTTCCAATCGCCGCCGTTCCAACAACCTGCGGTACTGGTTCAGAAGTTACTCCTGTCTCCGTTCTGACCCGTCACGACACACAGACAAAGAAAAGTATTTCCTACAAGATTTTCCCAGACATCGCCCTTATTGACGGTAAATATTTACTGTCCGCAAGTAAAAATCTTTTAATCAACACTTGCGTTGATGCCCTTGCACACGCAGCCGAAAGCCGCGTAAGCATCCAGACAAACATCTATAACCAGATGTTCGCAAACTACGCATTGAAACTGTGGGGAGACATCGTTCCATTCCTTCGTTCCGATGAAGAATTAAGCGAAGAACTCGCAGAAAAACTCATGCTGACTTCTACAATCGCAGGAATGGCAATCGCCCAGACCGGAACTTCCATTCCACATGCATTAAGCTATGATGTAACTTACCATAATGGAGTAGCACACGGAAAAGCCTGCGGAATCTTCCTTGCTGCTTACCTCCGCGTTTACGCAGAACAGAAACCAGAAGATGTCGAAGAAATCCTTACCCTCTTAGGTTTCAAAACCCTCGATGACTTCGCCTCTTACTTAACTGAAATCCTTGGCACAGTCAGCTTAACACAAAAAGAAGTCACATTCTACATCGACAGGATGATGGAGAATACTTCGAAATTGGCTACATGTCCTTTTGAATTAACAAGGGAGGATATCGAGAAGATTTATCGAGAATCTATCGTGGTTGAATAAACAGAAGCCATAAGACTGAATCCCCCCTTCGCCTCCACAAATCGCTCAATTTTTTTACCCGACGGCCCACATAAAGCCAGTTTAAAGCTTGCCAACAAGCAGAAGAACCCCGTATATCCAAGATTTAACGCAACAGAATAAAATTCCTTCTTGGATATACGGGGTTCTTCGTCTGTCTACCAAGTTCTACTCGGCTTTATATTATCGTCCCAAAATCTGAGCGATTTCAAACTCATACTGGTCTACGTCTTTAGCCATTCCGAGTGCGTCTTCGATATCGTAGTCAATATACTGACCATTACGGTATCCTACTACTCTGTTTGTAGCGCCGCTGCAAAGCAGGTCTACTGCTAAAGCTCCCATGTAAGAAGCATATACTCTGTCTTTTGCTGTTGGGTTTCCACCTCTCTGCATATGACCTAAGATACTTGCTCTTGTTTCTACACCAGTTGCCTGTTCGATTCTCTTAGCCATTCCATAAGAATGTCCAACACCTTCTGCGTTGATGATAAGGTGATGTTTCTTACCAAGTGCTTTTTTCTCAAGAATGCTTTCAATTAATTCATTTTCAAGTTTTGGTCTGTTACCATCGAAACGCTCTGGAATTAAGATATCCTCAGCTCCTGAAGCAATACCACACCATAATGCGATATAACCAGCATTTCTTCCCATTACCTCGATGATAGAACATCTTTCATGAGATGTGGATGAGTCACGAATCTTATCAATTGCCTGCATAGCTGTATTTACTGCAGTATCAAAACCGATTGTATATTCTGTACATGCAATATCTAAGTCAATTGTTCCAGGAAGAGCTACTGTGTTAATTCCCTGTGCAGATAACTTCTGTGCTCCACGAAAAGATCCGTCACCACCGATAACAACAAGTCCGTCGATGTTATGACTTCTTAAGATCTCTGCTGCCTTTTCCTGATACTCTAACTGTTTAAATTCTTCACATCTTGCGGTAAATAAAGCTGTACCACCACGAGAAATGATGTCACATGTGAATTCCTTCTCCATATCAAAGATCTCATCGTTTAACAGTCCGCTGTAACCACGATAAATTCCTTTTACATCAATACCTCTTGCCCATGCTGTTCTTGCTACTGCTCTTAATGCAGCATTCATGCCTGGAGCATCTCCACCACTTGTTAAAATTCCAATTGTCTGAACTGCGCTAGTCTTATTCATCTAACGTTACCTCCATTTCATAATTCCCTAAGTATACTCCCTAACGATTACATATATTATCTCTTTTTTTGGGATTTTTCAATACTCTTCTCGCGAACCTTTACATTTTTTTCACCAAAAAGTGATTTTAACTCGCTAAATACGTCATTTTTCGCGGAAATATTTTCGTATGCTGGAAGTCTTTTTATTGCTTTTTCTTTTTTGGAAAAAATAACAATTTCATCTTTACCGGGATATTTTCTGATAATTTTATACAAACCCTGTTGTTTATCTGTAAATTCTCCAATGTTCTCTGTCTGAATCCATACTTCCTTTGGAATCTGGTCAATCGGCACAATATATTCTGCAATCAGTTTACCACTTTCTTCAGAAACGGATGCCCGGCCTTTCACATAAAGTCCATTATCTTCGATGAGATACGACTTTACATTTTGATATATCGTCGGGAATACAATGATTTCTACAGTACCATACAAGTCTTCCAACGTAACAAATGCCATATTCTGATTATTTTTTGTAAGTTTGGCTGTGATATTACTAATAAGACCACCGACAACATAATGCTGCCCGTCTCTTACGATTGCACGTCCGCTTTCCTCATCCGGTTCGAAATCTGTCGATCTGGCAGTTGTCTGCTTCTCAATGGAATCCATATATTTTTCCAGTGGATGACCGCTGACATAAATACCAAGCACATCTTTTTCAAGTGCAAGTTTCTGCGCATCGTCATACTCCCCAACATCAGGATACTGCATCTCATATTCTTTTTTCTCTTCTTCGGAAAAGAAATCAAACAATGACATCTGACCACTCATAGACTCTTTTTTCTCCCGGTTTACTTGTTCAAGTACAACCGGATAGACAAGCATCTGCTGTTTTCTCGTCTTACCAAAACTGTCCAATGCTCCGGATTTGATAAGGTTTTCTATCGTTCTCTTATTGATTTCTTTCGATGTGAGACGCCCCATGAAATCTTTTAAATCTTTGTACTTTCCGTTTGCTTCTCTTTCCTGTGTCATTACATCAATCACACTTTTTCCGAGACTCTTAATCGCTGCAAGTCCATATCGAATAGAATCACCTGCAACAGAGAATCCGGCTTCCCCCTCATTGATGTCCGGCGGCAGGATGGAAATTCCCATCACACGGCAAGTATTGATATACTCTGTAATCTTTTTCGGGTTAGTAATTACTGAAGTAAGAAGCGCAGCCATAAATTCTACCGGATAATAGCAGCGCAGCCATGCTGTCTGATACGAAACAACCGCATAGGCAGCCGCATGAGATTTATTAAATGCATACTTGGCAAAGTCAATCATTTCATCGAAAATCTTATTGGCGGTTTCTTCTGGAATTCCCCGTTTGATACAGCCTTCTACGCCTTCTTCTTCATTACCATAAACAAAGTTCTGACGTTCCCTCGCCATGACATCTCCCTTTTTCTTGGACATCGCACGACGCACTAAGTCACTTCGGCCAAGTGTGTAACCGGCAAGACGCATTACAATCTGCATAACCTGTTCCTGATAAACGATACATCCGTAAGTCGGTGCCAGTATTTCTTCCAGTTCCGGACAGGTATACTGAATTGAATCCTGATTTTGCTTTCCCTTGATATACTTTGGAATAAAATCCATTGGTCCCGGACGGTACAGAGAAATTCCGGCAATAACATCCTCAAGATTCGTTGGCTTTAATTCCTTCATGAAAGACTTCATTCCAGCACTTTCTAACTGGAACACACCCTCCGTCTTTCCCTGCCCGATCATCTCATATACTTTGGCATCATCATAATCAATTGTATCAATACTAAAATCATAGCCAAGTTTCTTTCCAATCATTCGTGCGGCATCCTGAATTACGGTCAGTGTACGAAGACCTAAAAAGTCCATTTTCAGAAGTCCCAATTCTTCGATGGTTGTCATCGTAAACTGTGTTGTGATGACATTATCTGCACCTCTTGAAAGTGGGACAAATTCATCCAGCGGTTTTGAACCAATTACGACACCAGCGGCATGAATTGATGTATGTCTCGGTAATCCCTCCAGACGCATCGACATATCAATAAGATTCTTTACAACATCATCACTCTCATATGCCTGCTTTAATTCCGGATTTGATTTTAATGCCTTTTCAATCGTGATACCAAGCTCCATCGGAATCATTTTTGCAACATTATCAACCTGTACATAAGGGATATCAAGGACACGTCCAACATCACGAACTGCCATACGCGCCGCCATCGTACCGAAAGTTACAATCTGCACTACCTTATCTTTGCCGTATTTTTCATAAACATAATCAATAACTTCCTGCCGTCTCTCATAACAGAAGTCAATATCAATATCTGGCATGGATACACGCTCTGGATTTAAGAAACGCTCAAAAATAAGCTGATATCTGATTGGGTCGATATTCGTAATCTCAAGACAATAGGAAACAATACTTCCTGCCGCACTTCCTCGTCCCGGGCCAACAGCGATTCCCTGACTCTTTGCAAAACGGATAAAATCCCACACAATGAGAAAATAATCAACATAGCCCATATTTTTAATAGTGCTAAGCTCATAAGAAAGTCTTTCCTGCAATTCCTGTGGCGGCGGGTCCCCGTATCTTTTCACAAGACCAGTCTCACAAAGCTCTTTTAAGTAAGAAAATGCATCGTAACCTTCCGGCACATCAAACTTTGGCACTTTCTGCTCACCAAAAACAATCTCCACATTACATCGCTCGGCAATTTTATGGGTATTATCCATCGCCTCTCTCGCATAGGGAAATACCTTCTGCATCTCTTCTTCCGACTTCAGATAATACTGCCCGCCTTCATAGCGCATTCTGTCCTGGTCTGAAACCTTTTTTCCAGTCTGTATACAAAGAAGCAGGTCATGTGGAACCGCATCTTCCTCTCTGATATAATGCACATCATTTGTGACAACCATCGGAATCCCAAGTTCCCTGGAAAGACGAATCAGGCTGGTATTTACCTGGGTCTGCTGACGAATTCCATGATCTTGCAACTCTAAGAAAAAGTTATTCTCTCCAAAAATATCACGCATTTTGTTTGCGGCAGCTCTTGCTCCATCAAAATCCTCTTTTAAAATCTTATTCGGAATCTCTCCGGCAAGACAGGCACTAAGTGCGATAATTCCCTCATGATATTTTTCAAGCACTTCATAGTCTACCCTTGGTTTGTAATAATATCCTTCTGTAAACCCTCTTGTCACAATCTTCATCAGGTTTTTATAGCCCTGATTATTTTCCGCAAGCAGTACAAGATGATAATATCTATCCTCTCCTCGTCCCTGCTCCCTGTCAAACCTTGACCCTGGTGCAACATAAATCTCACAGCCAAGAATTGGTTTAATTCCTACTTCTTTTGCCTTTTTATAAAAGTCAATCACGCCATACATAACCCCGTGGTCTGTGATGGCCAGACTATCCATTCCAAGCTCTTTTGCCCTCGGCAGAAGTTCTTTAATCTTACTAGAACCATCCAGCAGACTGTACTCCGTATGCACATGTAAATGTGTAAATGCCATAGGTGTCTTTTCCTCCTCTTACAACATCTCGACGAATGCTGTCATTCTCGTGTTAAGCTGTCCGATATCCTCCTGTGAATAGTCAGTCTCCACATGAATATACGGAACACCTTTTCCTTTTACAAACTTTTCAATACTCCTTGCCTCCACATTGTAAGTATGGCAGGCCTGCAGTGTCATTTCCACAACACCATCTACTTTATATTCCTCTATTAATCTTCCAAGAAGTTCATAACGATTCTTATTTGGTGTCATAACAGAACAGCCAATCTGAAGATATCTTTCCGCGATTGCCTCATAAATATCCTCTGCAGATTCATCTATTAAACGGTCAGCCGACTTTGTACCGCCACAGTTTTCATAGGCAACAACAACCGCTCCATTTTCTTCCAATGCTTTCACAACTTTCATTGGCGCACCGCTGCTTGGACATCCTGTTAAAAGAATTCTCTTCTTTTTCGGCTGTTTCTCCCCCTCCCCATACTCCTTCATAATCTTTTCACGAAGCGCATGAATTTCTTCCGGAACCTTTTCTTTGTCAAAACGGAACTGGCTTCCATATAATACATTAAACAATTCCTGTCCATTCATCGGTGCCGGATCATTTTTCATAACTTCATAAAGATTTTTAAGCGCAATTCTATTTTCATTCATCATATGAACTGCCTTACGAACGTTCTCCTCTGTAATCTCCACTTTGAAAGCCTGCTCCAGATAAGATTTGAACTTAAGAATCTCTTCTTTCCAAAGCTTTAATGCAGTTTCACTCTGACTGTTTGGAAGCTCCATAACATAAACATTTTTAAACTCTCCCATCAGTTCATACATCTTTTTCTTCCCATCACAGGTTGTCTCTCCAACTACTACGTCGGAAAAATAAAAGAACGGACATTTATCCGATACTGCAAAACCATAACTTGCCTTTACCATAGGGCACAGATTTCTTGGCAAATCCTTCTCTGCCACTGGTATTGTCTCGTCTGAAGTAGAACAAAGACCTACTGTAACTGCTCCCATCGCCATTGCGATTTCCTGTGGAAAATATGTACAGTAAGCTCCAACAACCGGAACATCCCTATCCTTCAATTCCTTCATCGTCAGAAAGGACTTCTTTCTCTGCTCCGCAAAATCTTCAAAAATCTCTGGTAACGCTTTGATCAACTCCATAATTAATACCTCTTTCATAACGTATTTGTAATTAGTTTTTACCTTATTAAAATGTCTTATAAAAAATGATACTATCTGGAGTTGTTTGCTGTCAAATTATAAATAAAAAGTATTTCCAAACGATATTTTACCACAGTAGCGGATCACAATCCAGATTGAAGTTAAATAGGAATTTGCCGCAGGCAGAGAGACGGCCCGGCAAATTCCCATTTAAGAACGATATTTTTATAACAATTTCTCTATAATTTATTTCTTTTTTTCCTATTCCTTCCTTGATATTTTGCCAAACAATATGTTATACTTTTTTTAGAAAGAAAGAGGTGTTTCAAATGACAGAACGTCAGTCCAAGCTCATTAAATTGGTAAATCTTTATCAAAAAATCGAAGTGAGTCGTTTAGCTGAACTTTTAGATGTGTCTCAGGTAACCATCCGTAAAGACCTTGACCATCTTGAAGAAGAGGGACTTTTATCAAGAGAGCATGGCTACGCTTTAATTAAGAATGCCAATGATATTAACACACGTTTAACAATAAATTATGATAAGAAGCTTGAAATCGCCACAAAGGCTGCTGAGATGGTTTCTAATGGCGAAACAGTTATGCTTGAATCTGGCTCTACTTGTGCTTTACTTGCAGAACAGCTTGCAAAGTTAAAAAAAGATGTCACCATCATAACAAACTCTGCTTACATAGCGATTCGTATACGCGAGCTTCCGATTCGTAAAGTTATCCTTCTTGGTGGCGAATATCAAAAGGAATATCAGGGTATGGTGGGACCATTAGTTCGCAAATGTGCGAAGGAATTCTATGTAGATAAGTTCTTTGTAGGCACAGATGGATTTATTCCAGATGCAGGTTTTACTTGTGATGACCTGATGCGTGTGGAAACTATGAAGTATATGGAAGACTCCGCAAATCGTATGATCATTCTTGCTGACTCCAGTAAGTTCAGCCAGAAGGGGGTTGTAATTCAGACTACTTTTTCTGAGATTGATACGGTATGTACCGATGCGGAGATTCCAGAAGATGCATTAGAGAACTTAAAGAGACATAATATTAACGTAGAGATTGTGGAATAACTACTAATTTGTAGATTTCGTATAGACGAAAAAAGAAATAGTGTCCTAAATCTACAATTTTATTAAAGAAAATTTAAAAACCCCGAAAGACACATCCGCTATACCTGTGACTTTCGGGGTTCTATTTTTGTCTATCTTATTTTGAATTAATAACAAAAATTAATAACAATTAGTATGCAATTGTTTTCTTTTCATTATATACATCTCTGTCTAATTCACCCAGTTTATTTGCTGCTAACATACCAACCATAACATCTACATCTACATTTTAAGAAGGTTTCCAATGTTAAAATCATATGATAAGGTATTAGACAATGCCGCCTG
>ENA-OUQS01001805-OUQS01001805.1-human-metagenome-genome-assembly--contig:-NODE-1805-length-15920-cov-4.535518_pt1 | contig 15920 bp, 10 predicted proteins | sample MGYA00248463_ERZ548848 | MGnify/ENA primary metagenome ERZ548848 (study PRJEB26491, sample SAMN04978192) | human metagenome | host: Homo sapiens | study: EMG produced TPA metagenomics assembly of the... | reverse complement strand
GTCACGGGAAGTGTAGATGTAATCCTGATTTTCGGGTGAACGGACATAATCAAATTTGTCGGGAAACATTGTTTCAAGCATTGCACGATTGCCGTTTGTCAGCATAACAATTTGCAAATTGCCGTTTCTCTCCTCGGCATCTTTGAAAACCTCTTCAAGCGCACCCTTTATATTTTTACCTGTAGGCATACAGTAACCCCAGACGGACTCTTCGGGATTACAATACACCTTGACAATTGTATCATCATAAAAAGCAAATTTAATATTGTATTCGTTTCGCCAAAGATAAGCATTCAAAAGGTTGGTATCGCAACCCATGCACTCATCATAATCGTAGTATTTTTTAAGTTCGTTTATGTCACTTTGCTCAATTTTTTTAAAGCTCAGCATAAATTTCAGCCGCTACCCTCTCTATCTCTTCCGATATTTTTTCTATACTCTTAATCTCTCCGTTTTCACAGCAATTAATAATCTTCCAGCCGCATTTTTTAGCGGCATAAACTGCACTTTTTCGACAGTCAAGAAGGAAACGGATGTTTTTCTCATGCAAATCTTTCTTGCTGTTGTCACCGCCGTAGCGCTTTTCTATAAGCTTCTGCGAAACCTCGGGTTCAACATCAAGGTAGATTACAAGGTCGGGTTTCGGAATCCCGAGCTTTTCGTATTCAAAATCGTTCAGCCAATCAATAAAGCTGTTCCACTCCTCTTTAGGGAGTTTGGACATCTGATAAATTATATTTGAAGTCACATAGCGGTCGCTTAAAATCACACCGCCGTTGTCACATTCCTTTTTCCAAAACTGAAGATAGCTTGCAACACGGTCAACCGCATAAAATGCACTCGCCGCATAGGCATTGACATCATCGGGCTTGTCGCCGAATTTGCCGTCAAGATACATCTTCACGGGAGCGGCGGCAGGGCTTTCATAATTCGGAAATTCAAGCTTTGTGACCTTTTTGCCGAGAGCGGAAAATTTTTCGCACAAAATCTTTGTCTGCGTAGCTTTTCCGCTGCCGTCAAGTCCCTCAATAACAATAATTTTGCTTTTCATATATATACCTTACTTTTCTCTGCCGTATTTCTGACGCATTTCCTTTTGCTTTCCGCAACACATATTGCCCTCGGGGCATGGTCCGAACAGGCATGACGGGCCGCAGTTTTTGAAAAGATGCGGAGCAACCTCAAGACATTGCAAAAGCATCTGTTCGGCAACCTCACGAATTTCCCACTGCGCTCTGTTGCAGCAACGGTGTGCAAAAAAGTTCTGCAAGCTTCTTGCATTGAAAGTGCAGACAATTTTTGTTGTCGATGCATTCGGAAGAATAAATCTTGCGTCCTCATTGGCTTTCTTGATGAAAGCATTGCAGGATTTTTTATCGTCAGCCTTGTAAGCATTGATAATTTCTTCATCAGTTCCGCTGTATTTATCGGGACATTTCTCGTTGATGTAACCGACAGCAAGTGCATCTCTGATTTCCTTGTAAGCGTCAGCCTCAACCTTGAGAGCCTTTTCATAGGCGGCAAGAGCCTTTTCGTTCTTTGCAATCTCGGGCGGAGTTACAAAGTCAAACCTTGTGCCGTCAACATAGCGCTGTGACTGCTGACTGTAGGATGCAATTCTGTGGCGGACAAGCTGGTGTGAGCAGGCTCTTGAAATGCCCTCAATGCCGAATGTAAAATATGCGTGTTCGGTCGGACTTGCATGGCCGAGGCTTGCAAGCATATCAATAAATGAGGAAGTTTTTTCCTCATCAAGACCTTCTCTTATATCTTCAATCCCTGACGGCGAGTAGCAAAGCTTTGCCGCCATTGCAACCGTCTGTTCAGGGTTAGGTGTGTGTGTAAGGAGCGTTACCTTTATTGCCATTTTTCGTTTTCATCTCCCATTTTCGATAAAGTTATTCACAATTTCCGATATTCGGATTTATTATAACATTATTATTCAGTCTTTTCAATGGTAAAAACGAGCAAAAATCCCGACAGCACAAAACCTGTCGGGATTTCTGATTAAAATACTATTTTCTTGTAATTGACCAACCCTTTGAGTTGAAACCGCTTACCGTTTTGCCTTTTCTGTCAATACAACGGACTGTGTAGATTACCTTCTTACCCTTTTTAGCACCTGAATCTGTGAAAGAGGTTGAAGTTGTATCTTTTACCTTTGTCCAGCTTCCTCCGTCATATTTTCTGTAAAGACGGTAGCCGTAAACACCGGCAATCTTATTCCATGTCACACTTACACCCTTTGATGTATTTGTAAGCTTTGTTATTTTCGGTGTTGCGGCTGTGTATTTTTTTGACCAACCCTTTGAGTTAAAGCCACTGACGGTTTTGCCGTTCTTATCAATACAACGGATTGTATATGTTTCGGTTCTGTTAGGGCTTACTCCCGAATCGGTGAACGATGTGGCAGTTGTGTCCTTAAATCTCTTCCAACCGCCTGATGATGTTTTATAGTAAAGTCTGTAACCGTAAACACCTGCGATTTTGTTCCAACTAAGCTTGATGCCGCCTGTTGTGTTTTCTAGCTTGCTGATTGTCGGTGCTACGGGTGTATATTTCTTTGACCACCCCTTTGAGTTGTAACCACTGATAGTTTTGCCTTTTTGGTCAATGCAACGGATTGTGTAAGTCTTTGTCTGATTTACACTTACCGCTGAATCCGTAAAGCTTGTTGCGGTTGTGTCCTTAATTCGTTTCCAACTGTTTGAAGTTTTCTGATAAATTCTGTAGCCGTAAGCACCGTCAACCTTATTCCACGAAAGCTTGATACCGCCTGTTGTGTTTGTAAGACTTGATACCGTCGGCACAATATCAAAATATTTATTAACCGTACCCGAATAGTTGCCGATGAACTGAATCTTCACGGAATATCTTCCTACATTTACGCTGTTTGTCGGGTAAATAACTTTGTAATCCTTGCCTTTAACAAGCTTATTGTTCTTACTGTTTTTGACGGTTACACTCGGTGTAATGTTATTTCCGCTGTATGTAAACACCGTTGAAGAAAGGCTTACGCTCGTTATTTTGTATATTTTGCTTTTTGAAGACGAATAGCCGCAAGCTGTGCATTTTTTAGTAATTGAACCGTCTGCACTTGTTGTAGCAGGTGTTACATACTGCTTGTATGAATGTGCAAGCTTGTTGATTGTTTCTGTTTTTTTTGCACCGCAGGTTGTGCATGTATATGTTCTGACGCCTGTTGCTTTACAAGTCGGCTGTTTTGTAACAACAGATGTGTAAGTATGTTCGTGACGCTTTGTCAAATCATACGGATTTATACTGTACAATTTCGGTGAAGAATTGTCGGAAACATACCATTTAACCGTACCGTCACTACACATAACAGGCTGACAATCCGAAAGTCTGACAGACAATGTTGCAGATGCAACTGTATTTGCACTCGAATCAACTGTCTTTGCCTTTGTTGTAACCTTATTTGTTGAGGAATTATACTCCTCCCACATAACGAGGAAAAGATTTTCATTAATCTTAACAAGCTGCGGAGTGCGACAGCTTACTTTCGTACCCGATTTATAGTTCGTGAGTGCAACATTATTTGTTTTGTTAAAGTACTCATCGGTCACACTGATGTAAGCATTTCTGCTTTTGCATGAAGATGAAATATCCTTTGTATATACAATAAGACAATTTCCGCTGCCAACTTCAAATCCACCGATTGACGCACCCGTGTAGTTTCCGGAGTGAATATCAAATTTCAGCGGAATTGTAACCGCAACATTTGTTGAGGAACTGTTTTTGTTGTATCTTGAAAGTGTAATTCCGTTAACAGTAAGATACTGCCCGCTCATAATCATATTGTTTGACTCGGAGTGATCTACCCTGTAAATATAAGTTCCGTCAGTTTTGATGAACTGATTAAACGAGTGGCTGACATATCCGTCCTGAAGATTTGACACCTCATACATTGAATCGGTGGTTTTCATTGTACTTTCATCAACGGTAAACAGCATATTTGCCTGATGATTCAATTTGTTTGAATCTGCATACATTGTGTGGCAGGTATAAACATAAAGCTTTCCGTCAAGTTCAATCATACGAAGTGAACCTGCTTCAAAAGGCTCAAAGGTATTTGAACCGTAAATTTTGCAGTCGCTGACTCTTGACCAGCTTTTTGAATATTTTACAATTCTTACGATTTCTGCGGAATCCTTTTCGCCCTTGTTGTTCTGACCGAAAACAATATAGTTGTTATTCTTGCCCGAGAAATAACCGCCGTAAATAGGAAGTTCGTTTTTGATTGTTGATTTTGAAATCAAGGTTTTGCCGTTTGCGGAATACTTTTCAACAAGAACGCCTTTTGACGTGCTTTCAACCCTTGTAAGCGTTTTGTCGCTGTTTTCGGTAAGATTTGATTTTACTACCGATGACCAGGTGTAATAATCGTTTGCGGAAATATTATTCGATGACGCACCGTTCTGCTTAACCTCGCCGCTGTCGGGATTGTTTGCTTTATTCTGAACCGTAACCTTACAGACTGCCGTAATTCCGTTTTCACTTTTTACTGTAATCGTTGCAGAGCCTGCTTTGTTGCCGTAAACCTTGCCGTCCTTTGTAACAGACGCAACGGAGTTATTGTTGCTTGACCATGTAAATGAAATATCAAGAACCGAATCACTTGTTGCCTTGAGCGAAAGGCTCTCGCCGACTTTAATTGTGGCAGAAGTTTTTGACAATGTGATTTTAGTAGGATATGCCCATTTCAGATTTTCAACATAAAAATTTTCGTCTGTATCCTTTTCAATAACAAGTACGCTGTCGCCGTAGTTATACATTGCAAAAACAGGATAAGCTGTTTTGAAGGTCGATTTTTTATTGCCTTCTGAATCAAGCTCAGCAATAGTATTATCGTTTACATACATAAGGTAATCGCCTGTAGCTGCATTATACACCGTTCTTGTGCCGATACTGTCTGCATATCTGTCCTCAATTTCGTAACCGCTTCTTGAAACGCTTAATTTGAGTGGCAGTGAAGAATCTTTGTCGGCAATGTCAAACTTAGCCGAATCAAGCACTCTGACAGCACCTGACATGGTAGAAGTCCACACGAAATCTCCGTTTGTAAGCATTACTGCATTGTCATAATGCGGAGTATAATACTGCTGATATAAAATATCTACATAATAATTGCTTATACTTATTTTGTTGTTTTTTACATTACCGCATTTAAGCGACTGCGTATCGTGGCTGTATCCCCAATAAATCCAGTCTGTGTAGCCTTCAAAATAGAAATTGCCGTTTGTTTTGTCAAAACCGCTGAATTTATAAACTGCGTCACCGGCAACAGCTGATGACAACAGCTTCATATCGGCTGAAATCAAATTGATAATATACTTATCCTGATTGCTGTCATACACGGCAAGGTAATATCTGTTTTGACTGTCAACACCAATAGATTCCGGATGTGAAAGGTTGTTGCTTCCGACAAGCGATGATATATCCTTGGTTGAAACAAACTTTTCAGACTTAACATCAAATTCATCAAGATAATAGTATTTTTTATTTCGATTTGATGAGTCAAGCCATACTATATAAAACTTGCCTTTTTCGGCATCGGCATAAACGCAGATAACAGTGTCTTTGTTTCTGCCTTTATCGTTGTAATCATAAATTTTTCTGAAAGTGTTGTTTGCAACGCTGTAAAAATAAATGACCTTGTTGTTATAGTAATACATACCGTTTTTGCTTGCAGCAGGAATGATTTCAAGCTCGTCGCTATAGGTACTGCTGAATGTGATTGCATTGTCGGGCATTTTTGTTGCCGTCTTTTCTGTCGCAGCCTCTGCGGTGAGTGTGTTTCCGAAAATGTTGCCGTTTTCATCAACCGTTGCCAATGAAACAACTCCGAAAGCCATTACAACAGCCAGAAATGATGACAAGATTCTTTTGAGTTTCATACTTTTTCCCCTTTCAAACAGTAATTTTTACCGAAGTATATTTCTATACCGTTACAACTAAATTATAACTTTATCTCTTTTGGTTGTCAATATAAAGTATTATTCTTTTGACTTGATTTTAAAAACTACAGCTGTTAGTAACGGTGTAGGAATACAGAAAGAACATTAAAATAAACACGGCAGGAAATTTGATGTGAGTTTTCGGAGGGAATAGGAAAAAACGCAAAAAGCCAATTTCTTTCGAAATTGGCTTTAGTGAATCCGGAATATTAAATTTTGCTTTCCTTATCTGCCGACGGCAGCCGCAAAGCTGTTTACCTTAGCTGTTGATAATATCATAAAGTTCGTTTGAGAACTTGTAGTAATCCTGTCTGTCCTCTTTTACAAACTGAATTGCCGGACGGGGGTGCGTATTGTACTGACCTGTGAGAAGATACGGAATATCGTAGCCCCACTTAACGCCCTCAGCCTTAAACTTGTGGGTGTACTCCTCAATGATTTTGAGAATAGGAGCAACCTGATACTTCGGGTTTTTGAGGAAACCGAGGAGGAGCTCAAGAGCACAGTTGCCTGCGCCTCTGCCCATGCCGTCAACGGTTGCGTCAAGGTAGCTTACGCCCTGCGTCATAGCCTCGATTGTGTTGGCAAAAGCAAGCTGCTGGTTGTTGTGAGCGTGGATACCGACCGACTTGCCGTACTTATCGGCAATTGAGCAGTAAAGGTCTGCAAGTCTTCTTGACTCTTCGGGATAGAGTGCGCCGTAGCTGTCAACAATGTAGAAAGCGTTTACGGGAGTTTTGCCGAGAGTTTCAAGAGCCGCTGTAATATCCTCGGTTCTTGCCTTTGAAACAGCCATAATATTGATTGTTGTTTCGTAGCCCTTTTTAGCGGCATCTTCAATCATTTCAACAGCCGCAGGAATTGCGTTGATATATGTTGCAATTCTGATGAGGTCAATCGGGCTGTCTTTTCTTGCAATAATGTCTTTCTTAAAATCTGTTCTGCCGACATCAGCCATAACAGCGATTTTAAGAGGAGTCTTGTTGTCGCCTACAATTTTTCTGATATCTGCATCGTTACAGAATTTCCACTTGCCGAAATCTTCTTCGTTAAAGATTTCCTTTGATGCCTTGTAGCCGAATTCCATATAATCAACACCGGCTTTAACATTTGCATTGTAAAGAGCCTTGATAAATTTGTCGTCAAATCTGAAATCGTTGCAAAGACCGCCGTCACGGATTGTTGCGTCTACTACTCTGATGTCCTGTCTTACCGACAGGAGGTCGCCTTTCTGTGCCATAATTTAACTCCTTTATGTTAAATAAATTTTCTGTTTATTTACCGACAGTCATTGACTGCCATTTTAACCGATTGGCGAACACGGTTCGCCGCTACATTTATTTGCACAAACGGTTGCAATGCTACGCTCGGGCATAATATGTTTTTGTTATCAAAAACTGTCTGCACGAACGGGGCACGGCGGCTCGCCGTGCGGGCGGATAATATCCACCCCTACGGGTTTTATTTGCTCAATCCTCAAAAACTACCTTACCGCCGAGGATTGTCTTTTTGACTTTGCCTGTGAGGGTTCTGCCTTTAAACGGTGTATTTTTGCTTTTGCCGTGAAGCTTTTCGACATCAACTGTCCATTCTTCATCGGGATTTACAAGAACAACATCGGCATTTGCACCGACTGAAAGTGTGCCTGCGTTGATTTTCAAAATTCTTGCAGGATTAACACTCATCTTCTCAACAAGCTGTGAAAGCGTCATTTTTCCTGTCTTAACAAGGTATGTGTTGCAGACCGCAAATGAGGTTTCCATACCGATTGAACCGTTGGGGGCTTTTACAAAATCAGCCTTTTCCTCAGGGGTATGCGGTGCGTGGTCGGTTGCTATGGCATCAAGCGTGCCGTCACAAAGTCCGTTGATAATCTCGTCAACATCAGCCTGAGTTCTGAGAGGCGGATTCATTCTGTAATCAGCGTCGCCTCTTAAAAGCTCTCTGTCCGTGAGCGAAACATAATGCGGAGCGGTTTCGGCGGTCACCTTAACACCTCTCTTTTTTGCGTCACGAATAAGCGCAACGCTTGTTTTGGTGCTGACATGGCAGATATGAACAGGCTCGTCAAGAGCGGCGGCAAGTGCAATTTCTCTGGCAGTTCCGCAGTCCTCGGCGCCGGCAGGGATTCCCTTGACTCCGAGCTTTTCCGAAACCTCGCCCTCGTTAATTTTGCCTCCGTCGGCAAGGAACAAGTCCTCGCAATGTGCAACAACTGTCATACCGAGCCTTGGTGCTTTTTTAATTGCGTCACTTAAATACTTTGTGTTTTCAACAGGCCTGCCGTCATCGGTAAGTGCGATTGCACCTGCGTTCTTCACGGCTTCAATGTCTGTGGGTGCTTCGCTTTTGAGTCCCTTTGTAACGCTTGCCGCAACATAAACACGGCTGTCTGCACCCTTAGCCTTGTCGAGAATATACCTTACAACCTCGGGACTGTCGGTTGTGGGGTTGGTGTTCGGCATTGCAAGCAGGCTTGTAACACCGCCTGCGGCAGCCGCCTTGCAACCGGTGATAATATCCTCCTTGTGAGTCTGACCGGGATCACGAAGATGCACATGCATATCAACAAAGCCCGGCACGGCACAAAGACCATCTGCATCAATAATCTCTCCGTCTGATGTAATGCCGCTGCCGATTTTGGCAATCACACCGTCCTTGATGAGAATATCTGCTTTTTCGTTAAGATTGTCGGCAGGGGAAACAACCACTGCGTTTTTAATTAGCATTTCCATTGTGTTTTTTCTCCGTTAAGAAAAGAATTATCTTCTATTGTTTCTGTTTGAGGGGCGGTGATTCTGCTGTGGGCGGCGGTCGGTTCTGCTGTGGACCTGAACAAGTCCGTCGTTTTCGTCTCTTTCGGCACGCCTTCTTGCACGCTCCGCTTTTTGCCTTTCTCTCTCTCTTCTCTCTTCCTCTGCCTTTTTGCGTTTGGCAATTGCACGCTTACGCTTTATCATTCTCGAAACATTCTTGCAGAAGTATCCGCAATGAATGCCAAAATTCTTAACTCCGCCTGCAAAGCCCCTGAGAGCGTTACCGATGTTTTTGCCTACATTGGCAAGAACCTCTTCCGTTGACCGTTTATCGGTCGGTTCACTCTCGTTTTCTTTATTATGCTCTTCTTCAAGTGCATTTTTCCTGACGGTTTCCGCCTTTTTTTCAACCTCGCCGATAACATCAACATCCTCGGCATCTCTGAGGTCGGAGCTTTTGATAACTCCCATTGACTTTTTGGGAGCTTCTTCAAAGAAATCATAGCCGCTGTCAAACTTGTTTTTCTTAGCCTTAGCTCTCACAAGCTCCTCATCGTCAATCTCTTCCTCAGGCTCATCGCTTCCGAAAATGATGTTTGCGTACTCGTCAACCTTTTTCTCAAGCGGGTGCTTTTGTTCGGGAACTTCCTCGGCATCCACAACATCGGCATCATCCTCACGGTCAATATCGTCGGGTTCGCTTGTTTCAAAGAGGTCGTGCTCGGGTTCCGGGATAACGAGTGTCGGACCCGATGAAGAACTTATGTCTTCGTATTCTTCAGGTGTTTCCGCGTTATCCTCTTCGATTTTGTTATTCTTTTCGGTTTCAATCTCTGAGGTGTCTGCTTCGGTAGGCTCCTTTTTTTTTTCGTCCTCAGTACTGTTTTCCTCGTAACCGTAATTGTTTTTGTATACTTCACGCTCAAGCTCGTTTTTATAAGCTCTTGCCGAATTGATAATCTCATCAATCTCGCTGTCGCTTGCATAGCCCGTATCTGAGGTTGAACGATCATACTCCGAACCGTCATGCTCGTCATAATCGGCTATCACCTCGGGAGCATATCTTTTTCCCTCCGGTGCGTGTTCTTCTTCAGCCTCTTCAACATATCTTTGCTTTTTCTTTGAACGCTTTTCGGGCTTTGGCTGATCGTCAAAGTTATCAATATCATAATCGCCGCCCTTGTCGCCAAGCTTATACTTTGAAGCAAGTTCTTCAAGAACAGCATTGTTTCTCTTTGCTCTTTTATGTTTTCTGATTCTGACAGCAAAGATAATGATAATGATAATCAGAATAACAATGAGAATACCGCCGCCGATAATTATATATGGAATGATTCCCTTTGAAAACGGCAAATCGCTGAATTTCACCGATGACACAATCTTAGAAAATGTATCATAATCAACAGAAGTAACATTGCCCTCTGTTCTCTGCATTGTAATATTGATATTCATACCGTCGTACACCGTGTTTGCCACAAAGGTCTTAACATTGCCGCTGCCGCCCTGAGCAGTTGCGTCAAACACAAGCCATACAACCTTTTCCTGCTGATCCGGAGTACAGCTTTTGTATTCTCCGGAGTTTAAAAAGTTGTTGCGAATATTAACAAGCTCACTTGAAGAAAGCTGAGCATAATTGGAAACATTTTCGCTGCTTTCATTTTTAGTCATAGTCACGGTCAAAATAACCGATGACATACTGTCCATGCCCTGCAGATATATATTTCCGTTTTCAAAGCTTTTCATTGTAGTTTCGTAATCAATGCCGAAAACCGAAAAATATTTGTCAGTACTTTTGCTGTCCCTTGTAATGGCACTCATACCTTCAGGCATTGAAAGCGTCATATCGTCAATCTGCGGAATTTCATAATCATTTGTTGCACCTGCACACGCAAAAATACCGCACAACACCGTCACAACACAAACTGCAAGTGTCACAACTCGCTTTGAAACAGTTTTCATCATATTTGTATATTCCCCCGAAACTAAAATTAGAATCAATAATACTGCCTTTCAGAATGTATATCTAATTTATTATACATAATCTGTCAAAAAAATACAAGGTCTGACAGGTAAAAACCTTACGATTATTGCAGACTGCCGCTCAATGCCTGTGCGGACAGTCTTGCCGTGTGAACACAAAAATTGCACCAACGCCTTGCCGCGCATTGGTGCAATCCTTCATCTAATGTCTTGTCAAATAATAACCCTGCGACCGCTTTTAATGCGGAAAGTTGCGGCACATCGCCCGCATTCGTTTTCCGCCTTCAATTTGTAAAGCTATTTGCCGTATTATTTAGCCTTCTTGGCACTGCTGTCAAACAGCAGTACAAGCGTTGCGTTATCAGCTGTACCTGTTTCCTTCAAGCCATTCCGCTTTTGGAATTTCTTGACCGCCTCGGCTGTAACCTCGCCGTAATAGCCTGTTACATTGTCCTTGTCGGAGATGTAGCCGATGTTATAAAGGCGAAGCTGCATAGCTTTAACCGTATCGTTTTCATCCTCCTGCTTAAGTGAAAGGTCGGATGTAATGGTAAGCTTGTATTTATCCGCAACCGACTTTGAGCTGTTTGCAGCCGTTGCCGCCTGAGTTGCGGTTGTGGCTGTTGTTGCGGTAGTTTTCGATGCAGATGAATCTTTTGCAGGTTGGGTTGTTTCGGCTGTTGCCGATTTCGGCTTGAGATCCGGATACATAAAGTAAACCATTTTTTCAAGTGCCTCAAGAGATGTATTGCCGGGGCGTGACATTTCTTCAATGGAAACCTCAAGAATTTTTCCGTTCTTTACCGCTCCAAGACCTGCAAGCGTTGCGTCACTCTTAATCTTTTTAAGAGTTGCGTCATCTGCGTAAAATACAAAATTCGGATTTGCAACCCTAAGAGTTGCAACATCAACAGCGTTGTCTGTAATGTTTACTGCAACATTAACAGCACCCGTATAGCCGAGAAGCATATCGCCGTATGTTCCGTTTGACATAATTCTGAGCTGATCATCTTCCGTATATAAATAGCATACAGTATCAAGGATACCTGAATTTCTGCTGTTGACCTGCTGTTTGTAGTTGTTCATCTTGTCAAGCAAGTCATTGTAAGTATCCTCACCGTTCTTTGCACCTGTTTTTGTGCCGCCGCAAATCTTGCTGATCGTTATATAGTTTGTTTCAACCTGCTTTGGAGTATCACCGTGTGACATTTTTATGACCTGAATACCCTTGTCGCTAAGCTTGTTCTTTACGCTCTCATCAATTGTCGGACCTGCAAAAACAAGGTCTGCCCCTACCTCTATAATCTTGTCGGCATCAGGCTTTTCGCTTGAACCCATACTCGGAGCAACTTCAACGGACTTCTGGTCAACCTCGTCGCTCCTGCCGACAATGTATCTGTCATAGCCTGTGGCAATAAGAATATCGGCTGTGGGTGCGTCAAGAACAACAATGTTCTCCGGCTTACTTTCAATTTTAAGATTTGCCACCTCAACGGGGTACTCTCCGTCAGAACAGCCGCTCAAAAGAGCAACTGCCGAAAGCATTACAGCAACTGCAAGAGCAATTGAAATTATTTTTGTTTTCATAAACTACCTCCGGTTTATCAGCAAAACAGTGATTCAACATACTGTCTTGCGCATCTTGGTGAACGACCGCCTCTTGAAAGTGCAAACTGCTCCGCACCGAGGGCAAGCTCTTCATGAGTCATCTTAACGCCTCTTTGCTCTGCGAGAGAATATACAATTTCAAGAAAATCGTTCTTTGAGGGAACTGTGTAACAAACCGCAAGACCGAATCTGTCTGAAAGTGAAAGGCTTTCCTGCATATTATCACGAACATTTATATCGTCAACTGTGTGGGTTCTGTCGGAAATGCTTTCCTTAACAAGATGCCTGCGGTTTGATGTTGCATAGATTAACGCATTATCGGGACGAGCCGCAAGTCCGCCCTCAAGAACTGCTTTAAGGGTTGTATAGCTCTGATCCTGATGCTGGAACGAAAGATCGTCAATGAATATAATAAATTTAAGCGGAAGAGCGGCAATCTTGTCAACAAGGAGCGGAAAGTCAATAAGTCTGTCCTTGGGCATTTCAACAATGCGGAGTCCGTCTTTGCGGAACTCGTTTGCAATTGCCTTGACTGTTGAGCTTTTACCTGTACCCTTATCACCGTAAAGCAGGCAGTTGTTGCAGCTCTTGCCCTGAATAAACGAAATCGTATTGTTGACAACCTGACTTCTCTGACGCTCATATCCCGTAAATGTATCCATATCAATCCTGTCAGGATGCTCAACGGGCTGAATGTCGCCGTCACGCCAGATGAATGCCTTGTAACGGGCAAACATACCGCAGCCGTTTTCCTTATAATAAGCAGAAAGCTTGTCAAGTGAACCGTCAAAGCCGTCAAAGCACGGAGCGCACTTGCCCGTCTGCCACTTTGGGAGAATCGGAATAAGCTCTTTGATTTTGTCGGCATAGGCATATGCTTCAAGCACCTCGTCCGAAGTGAGCTCTGCAGCCGTTAAAATAGCGTCACAGTCTGTCTTTACAGCAGAGATAACATTTTCGGGTAACTCGTCCTGCTTGCCTGCTGTTGCGGCACGAGCAAAACAGTTATCGTCAAAAAGAGCCGTTTCGCTGATTGCGAACGCGAACTTATCCGCACAGCCTCTTTCGCAAAGCATAGAGCAAAGCTTGCCGTATGCACCGAGAAATTCCTCAGGCTTTTTGTCAAGCGAAAGCAAAAGTTCATAAAAGGCTTTCGGAACGCTTCTGTTCATTATACCTCTGAATACAGAGAGTGATGACAAAAGCATTTTACACTTATTTACATTATTCATTCTAAACATCCCAATCTATTCTAATCTATTTAATTGTACACATTTTTATCCGTTTAGTCAATAATTTACGAAAAACTGCGGCAACCTATTTTTTACACTTTATTGTGACAAAATATGTATAATTTTTCACCGCATCAAGTATACATTGGGTTCAATGACGGTTAAAACGGCGATAAATCGGGATAAATACGGGCTTTTCAAGGTTTTAAAAGAATTTTTAAATTTTTTTAAAAAAAGTGTTGACATTTGGTGCAGCCCGTAGTATAATCAATACTGTTCTCAAGAGAGAAACAAAAGTTAATAAGTTGGTGTTGATGACGCTGAGGGTCCACCTGTTCCCATACCGAACACAGAAGTTAAGCTCAGTGGTGCCGAAGATACTTGGCTGGTGACGGCCCGGAAAAATAGGGAGATGCCGACATATAAAGTGTCCACCCAATAGGGTGGGCGTTTTTTTATACTTTTTTTGCTTTGCAAACCCGTAGGGGCGTTCATTGCGAATACAATTACAATGCCATATACACTAATTGGAGTATACTTATGTTTAATATAACCGAACTTTTAAAAAACGAAATATCTGTATGGGAACAACTAAAAAATTCCGCAAAGCCTGTTGTGCTTTACGGAATGGGTGACGGTGCTGATAAGGTTCTTGCCGCATTTGACCGTTACGGAATTAAAGCGTCTGCCGTTATTGCAAGCGACGATTTCGTGCGCGGTCAAAAATTCCACAGTTTTACGGTTAAAAAGCTTTCCGATGTTGAGGCAGAATTAGGTGATGTTATTATCGCCCTCTGCTTTGCAAGCCAACTGCCTGATGTTATGGCACACATTACGAAAATTTCCGAAAAGCACGAAACGCTTGTCCCCTCTGTTCCTGTTTTTGGCGACAGACTTTTTGACAGTGATTTTATCAACGAAAACAAGGAGCAAATCGAAGGTGCATACAGTCTGCTTGCCGACGACCTTTCAAAAGAGGTTTACGAAAATATTCTGAAATTCTACTTCACCGGCAGAATTGACCTCCTCCCCCCTGTCACAACCGACAAGGACGAGGCTTTCGCCAACATTTTAAATCTCGGTGAAAACGAGAGCTATGTTGACCTCGGCGCATACAACGGCGACACGATTGACGAATTTCTGCACTACACAAACGGCAAGTACAAGCGTATAATTGCCTTTGAACCAAACGCAAAAAATTTTGAAAAGCTGAAACTTCATTGCAAAGGTATGGCGAATGTGTCGCTTTGGCAGCTCGGTTCATACAGCAAAAACACGGAGCTTATATTCAACAACAAGGCAGGCCGCAACAGCGCAATTGCCGACAAGGGCGTTGCAACAAAGGTTGCGACAGTCGATACGATTCTCTGCGGAATGGCGGCAGGCTATATTAAAGCCGATGTCGAGGGGGCGGATATGGAAACTCTTGTCGGTATGCAGAAAACTATGAAGAACTGCAAACCAAAGCTGAATTTTTCGGCATATCACAGGTTTGAAGACATTTTCCGACTTGCGTTGTATATTCACAGCGTGAATCCCGACTACAAAATCTTTCTCCGCCACCACCCCTACATTCCGGCATGGGACACAAATTTATATTGCATATGAAATACTACGGCGAGCCGCTGATTATTCTTCCTCGGCAAGCTCATCGGCTGTAACTTCTGCCTGCGGTTCTTCATTTGCAACCTCTTCGGGCTCTTTTTCGGAAACAATATCGTCAATTTCCTCAATAAGCTTCTGTTCTGCACATCTGTGCTTTTTTAAAGCGAGAAGTGCTGCCACGGCAGCCGCAAGTGCAGAAACTGCACCGATAATTGTGTAGAATAATTTTTTGTTTTTATCCATTTCTGGCACCTCTTTAATAATTGATATAATGTAGCGAAAAAGCCATATTTTTTTGTTTGATTCTATTTTATATCTTTTTTACAAATTTTGCAATAGGCAACTGATAATCTTTGCACAAATGGCTGTCAGTGTGTTATATTTTCTTTTTACGCTCTGCAAGGGCAAAAAGCACTCCGCCCGAAATTACAACAAGCATCATAACAGCCGTTGCTGTCACTCCTGTCTGAACACTGCCGTTTTTATCAGGCTGTGAAGGAGTGCTGTCCAATGTTGAGGCACCGCCTGTTGCCGAAGTCGGATTTGCAGAGGTTGTACCGACAGTTGCAGGCTCACCCGTCGGAGCAGTCTGAACCGACTGTGACGATTTCTCAACAAGGACGGCTCAAAAATCTTTGAATACACCTTTGATTCATCAATTTTGGCTGAAGAAAAAACAACAAAAGCAGAATAACAAATAAAAATCAATCAAAACCACCCGTCCAACGGGTGGTTTGCTCTAGGGCTATAAGCCCATGCTA
>ENA-OUQS01001703-OUQS01001703.1-human-metagenome-genome-assembly--contig:-NODE-1703-length-16834-cov-4.430121_pt1 | contig 16834 bp, 6 predicted proteins | sample MGYA00248463_ERZ548848 | MGnify/ENA primary metagenome ERZ548848 (study PRJEB26491, sample SAMN04978192) | human metagenome | host: Homo sapiens | study: EMG produced TPA metagenomics assembly of the human... | reverse complement strand
AGGTAGACGCATGAAGCATAAAGGCGTTGTTCACCTGCTTATGCGTCACATACCGCGCCTGCCCTTTCACATGGGCATCCTTTTTGTGAATCTGCGAGGTCTGTGAAAAACCCGCCTGCTGCTTATGCACGGACTGCGTGACGAAAATACCCGGATCGTCAGGTCCGAGCTCAAGGAGCAGCGGCGAGCAGTCTTTCATCATCGGAATGAACTGCTCGTAACCCACCCAGGCAGAGTCAAAGAGAATGTAGTCGCACAAGCCTCCGATGCGGTCCACCACCTGACGGGCGTTATAGATGGTGCCGTCATAGGTGCCAAGCTGAATCACAGCGCAGCGGAAGGGTCTCGGCGCATCGGCCTTTTCCGGCGCAATCTCAGCAACACGGCGGCGCAGCTCCGCTTCGTCAAAGCACGCATCATCAATGCCGCCGATAAACCCATACGGATTGCGGGATGTTTCCAGATACACCGGACGAGCACCGGCAAGCACCAGCGCCCCCTGATGACAGGATTTATGGTTGTTGCGGTCAAAGAGCACCAAATCGCCCGGGGTGAGGAGCGAAGAAAGCACCACTTTGTTCGAAGTAGACGTACCGTTGAGCACAAAGTACGTCTTGTCGGCATTGAACACCTTGGCTGCATGCTTTTCGGCCTCAGCCGCGGCCCCCTCATGAATCAGCAGGTCCCCCATGTCCACGTCCGCATTGCACAGATCGGCACGGAAGATGGTTTCACCGAAAAAGTTGGTAAATTCACGCCCGGCCGGATGACGGCGGAAGAACGCGCCGCCTTGGTGCCCCGGGCAGTCGAACTGCTCGTTGGCTGTACTGACGTAGCGGCGAAGACTGCGAAAGAACGGCGGCAGAATCTTTTCCTCATAACTCGTCGCCGCATCCACAAGCTGTCGGACGAAGTAGGCCTCTTCGACCGGATCGTCGTTGACGACGCCCATGCAGCGTCCGATCAGTTCGTCGGGCACGTAGCGGCCTCGTTCAACAAAAATGAAAATCGGAATGCCGAAGCCGTAAGCCTCAATGCGGTCGAGTTCGCCCACTTCGGCGTCCTCTACTGACATGAGCACCACGCTCGTCTCTGTCATTTCTGCTTCGGAAAGCTTCACGACGACCCGATCCTTCGGGAAGTTTTGGAAGGACACGTTGTTGCTCACGGCAATGGCAAGCTTCTGCATGACGAAAGATCCTGAAATGAAATGGCGGCGGCCAATGGAATGCCGGCGCGCGTATCTTAACGGGAGAAGGTGCGGATTTTGAAGCACTGCAGACAGTTCGAGCGGCCTGCAGCATAAAAATGCTGAAGCCGCGCAAGGCGATGCGGCCTCCCGCGGCTTCATTCATTTAAGCATACCGGCCGCTCAAGATGTCGGCCGGCAGGCACTCACCTGATCAGCCGACCCACTGGCGGGCGTTGCGGAACATGCGCATCCACCCGGAGGCTTCTGACCATCGAGCCGGATGCCACGAGAGCTGAACAGCACGGTGGCTGCGTTCCGGATGAGGCATCATGATCGTAAAGCGCCCGTCATCGGTCGTGAACGCCGTGAGGCCGCCTTCGGAACCATTCGGGTTCTGCGGATAGTAGACCGCAGGCTTTCCATTGCCGTCAACAAATCGGGCCGCAGCGTGCGAGAGCACCTCGTCTTCGGGCTTGAGGAATTCGACGCGGCCCTCGCCGTGGCTATTGACGATCGGCATCACCGAACCGGCCATTCCGGCGAAAAGAATCGAGGGGGACTCGAGAATTTCAACCGAAACGAGGCGTGCTTCAAACTGTTCAGAACGATTGCGCAGGAACTGCGGCCAGTGTGAAGCCCCCGGGATGAGCGAACGCAGACGGCTCATCATCTGGCAGCCGTTGCAGACGCCAAGACCAAACGTGTCGCCGCGCTCAAAGAAGGTGCGGAACATGGCCGAAAGACGATCATTGTTGAGAATCGTCGCCGCCCAGCCGCCGCCGGCGCCGAGAACGTCGCCGTAAGAGAACCCGCCGCAGGCTGCCAGACCCTTGAAACCCGAAAGATCCAGACGTCCCGAGAGGAGATCGGTCATATGAACATCCCAGGGTTCGAATCCGGCACGCAGGAAGGCCGCAGCCATTTCGTTCTGTGAGTTCACGCCTTCTTCACGCAGGATGGCAATCTTCGGACGAACGCCGGACGCAATGAAGGGCGCTGCGATGTCTTCATCGACATTGAACGTCGTCTTGGCGATGAGATTCGTCGCGCGCTCGGCAGAGATGCCTTCATACTCTTCATCTGCGCAGGCCGGATTGTCGCGGCCGCGGGCAATGAGATGCGAAGTTTCGCTCCAGGCGGACTGGAGCTTCTCGCGCGGGAAGACCGCAAGCGTCTCACCGTTGGCGCAGACTTCAAGCGCGTCGCTCTTGATAAATTCACCCACGAAATGGCAGCAATCGGCCAGACCGGCCGCACGCATTTCAGCAACCACTTCCTTCACGCGGTCGCTCGGAACCTGAATCAAGGCGCCGAGCTCTTCGTTAAAGAGCGTATTGAGAACCGTTGCGCCGTGAGCTTCTAGGAGAGAGTCGAGCGTGAGGCGGATGCCGATGCGGGAAGCAAACTGCATTTCCGCCGCCGCAGCAAAGAGACCTCCGTCAGCACGATCGTGATAGCTCATCACGCAGCCCGAAAGCTCGAGCTTGCGCAGCGACGTGACAAAGCGGCCGAGCAGCGTCGGATCTTCGCAGTCGGGCGCCGTATCGCCGAAGCGCTGCGTCGTCTGAGCGAGGATCGAGCCGCCCATGCGGTTTTTGCCCAGGCCCAAATCCACCAAAACCAGCATGCTGTCTTCAAGAACAGGCGTCTTTTTGATTTCAGGGGTGAGCGTCAGCATCGCATTCGTCACCGGAGCGGCAGCCGAAACGATGAGCGACACCGGAGAGGTGACCGTCTTCTTTTCGCCGGCATCTGTCCAGCTCGTGCGCATGGAGAGCGAATCCTTGCCGACCGGAATCGAAATGCCCAAGCCGATGCAGAATTCACTGGCGGCCTTCACGGCGTCAAAGAGACGCGCATCTTCACCGGGAGCGCCGCAGGCGGCCATCCAGTTAGCCGAAAGCTTCACGCGGGCGAGTTCGATATCGGCCGCGGCAATGTTCGTGACGGCTTCACCAATCGCCATGCGGCTCGCGGCAGCGGAATCGATCACAGCCAAGGGCGTACGTTCGCCGACGGCCATAGCTTCACCGCGATGAGTCGTAAACCCAAGCGTCGTAACGGCACAGTCGGCTACCGGAACCTGCCAGGGGCCGACCATCTGGTCGCGTGCGGTCAGGCCGCCCACCGAGCGGTCGCCGATCGTGATGAGGAAGGACTTCGAACCCACCGTCGGATGGCGCATCACATCGTACGCCGCAGCCTCGAGCTCAATGCCTTCTTCGGCAAAGGCCGTGAGCACCTTGTCTTCGTGCTTGACGTTGCGGTGCATACGGGGAGCCTTGCCGAGGAGAACCTCCATCGGCATATTCACAGCGTCGTCTTCGCCGGGGCGCTCCACCTTGAGGTCGCTCTTTTCCGTAATGTGACCGATCACCGCATAGGGGCAGCGTTCACGGCGGCAGAAGGCGTCAAACTTGTCGAGTCCGGCGGGATCGAGCGCAATCACATAGCGTTCCTGTGATTCGTTGCACCAGATTTCCAAGGGCGACATGCCAGTTTCTTCAACCGGAACCTTCGAGAGGTCAAACTGCGCGCCCTTGCCCGAGAGATCGGCGAGCTCAGGCATTGCGTTGGAAAGGCCGCCAGCGCCGACGTCATGGATAGCCAGGATCGGGTTGGCTTCGCCCATCGACCAGCAGCGGTCGATCACTTCCTGAGCACGACGTTCCATTTCCGGATTGCCGCGCTGCACGCTGTCAAAGTCGAGTGCTTCGGAATTGGCGCCCGTATTCATCGAGCTTGCTGCGCCGCCGCCCAAACCGATGTGCATGCCCGGGCCGCCGAGGACGATCAGCAGGCTGCCCGCCGGAGGCGTCAGCTTCTTCGTCTGATCATCGCGGATGTTGCCGATGCCGCCCGCGAGCATGATGGGCTTGTGGTAGCCGTAACGCACGCCGCCCACATTGGCTTCAAAAGTACGGAAGTAGCCGAGCAGATTCGGACGGCCGAATTCGTTGTTGAATGCCGCGCCCCCCAAGGGACCTTCAGTCATGATGGAAAGCGGCGTAGCGATGCGGCCGGGCGCGCCGTAGGGCTGCGCGTTTTCGACGCCCGCAGAGCAGTCGGAATCGTCTTCCCACTTGTGCGGGGCTTCGCTCAGACGAAGCGCCGAAGTCGTAAAGCCCGTGAGACCCGCTTTCGGATGTGCGCCGCGACCAGTCGCGCCTTCATCTCGGATTTCGCCGCCCGAGCCGGTAGACGCACCGGGGAACGGAGAAATGGCGGTCGGATGGTTATGCGTTTCAACCTTAAAGACCGTATGCGTACGCTCGGTCTTCATTTCAAAGGTTGAGCCGAAAGGATCCGCATCGCTCGGGCGCGGATAGAGGCGCTCAACGTCACGGCCTTCAAAGATTGCCGCATTATCGGCATAGGCCGTAATGGTGAACTGCGGAGCAGCCTTGTGCGTTGCACGGATCATGCCGAAAAGCGTTTCAGCCTTCTTTTCTCCGTCAATCGTCCATTCGGCGTTGAAGATCTTGTGACGGCAGTGTTCCGAATTAGCCTGCGCAAACATCATCAGTTCAACGTCAGTCGGATCACGCTGAAGTTTTTCGAAGGCGTCTGCCAAGTAGGCGATTTCATCGTCGGAAAGCGCAAGACCCATGTCCGCATTGGCTTCTTCAAGCGCCTTACGGCCCTGAGCCAAAAGCGGCACCGTTTCCATCGGACGACCCTGCAGATCTACAAAGAGGTTCTGAACAGGAAAATCCGGCGGCACCGCGGATTCCGTCATGCGGTCGTGAAGCAGCGCGGCAAGTGCACGCTTCTCATCTTCCGAAAGCACCGTGCCCGCTTTCATCTGCACGGAAAAGAGCGTGCCGCGTTCAACGCGGAGCACGCCGGCGACGCCGCAGTTGCCGACGATATCCGTTGCCTTCGAAGCCCAGGGCGAAATCGTGCCGAGGCGGGGAACGACCAGCACGTCAAACGTATTTTCAAGAACCTTGGACGGCGTGGGACCGTAGTTGAGAAGTGCCTGCAGGCGGTCAACCGATGCCGCATCAAGCTCCTTCTCAGCATGCACAAAATGAATGAAGCGGCTCGATACCGCTTCAACGGCGCTGTTGACCTTCTCGAGAGCGCGAAGCAGCCGCTCCTCACGAAAATCCGAAAGTGCGCGAGGCCCTTCGAGGTTGAAGACGATGCCGGCAATGGACGCCATGACTCAGTTCCTATTTGAAGAGAGGGATCAACTTTTTTACCCGCTGACTCGGCCGCATACAGATGGCCGAACGAGCATTTTGCGCGGAATTATAAAGGTGCGGCAGGGCGCACATAAGCCAAACGGCGCCGAAAACAAAAGATTCCGCTGTTATGATCCGCAGCATCGATGCGGAACCACAACGCCAGCGGGATATCGAGCCTGCGCATGAAGCGGGCAACCGCCGTTTTTCACGCCGAGGCCTTCATCATGATCAGGCCGACAACAATGAAGCCGGCTGCAGTCACCCGCATGAGTGAGAGTGATTCGCCGAACATAACGACGCCCGCCGCAAACGCACCGACAGCGCCGATCCCCGTCCAGACGACATATGCCGTGCCGAGCGGCAGCGTCCTCATGGCAAGCGCAAGGAGCGCGACTGAGCCAATCATCGCGAGCACAGTGATAAGGGACGGAATCAGCAGCGTGAAACCATTTGAAGCCTTCATGGCAACGGCCCAAAGCGTTTCAAGAATGCCTGCCGCAATTAAGTAAATCCAGGCCACAGAGGCCTCCTTCCTGAAAAAGAATGAAGCTCCGGGCCGTCCCGGGCAAGAGTTCCCAGACTGCCCCTTATTGCGGCGCAGCCGGATCGAGGTCGTCCTCGATAAGTTGAGGACCCATTCTCGCACGTGAAGCGCTCTGCGGAGCCCTTAAAACTTCGGGCGGCCCCCGAAAAAGGCGGCCGCCCGAATACTGACGGCTCTATCAGATTTCAAATCAGCGCATTATTCACGCCAGAGCGGCGCAGCCTCCGACTGCTTGTCGCGAAGCCACTTGTCAACCGCCGCTGCGCACTCACGCCCTTCAGCCAGAGCGTTGACGACAAGCGACTGACCGAACCGGCCGTCGCCCGCCGCAAAGATGCCTTCGGCAGCCGTGCGCCATGCTTCAGGACCGTCTACCGGCGCTGCAATGGAGCCGCGTTTATCGGTAGCCAGTCCCAACGCCTTCACAATGGCATGCGAAGGATGCGCGTAGCCCATCGCAATCAGCACAACGTCAGCCTTGACCTCGCTTTCGGTGCCTTCGATCGGCGTGATTTTGCGTCCGGGTCCCCATTTGACCTGTACGGTCTTCACGGACTCCACGGCATTCTTGCCTTCAAAGCTCACCGTATTGGTGGCAAAAAGCCGCGTGCACCCTTCTTCCTGAGAAGTAGAAGTCCGCTTAATATGGCGCCAGTCCGGCCACTCACGCATCAGATCGGCCTTGAGCGGCAGTTCGGCGTGATAGTCGAGCTGCGTCACGGAGGCAGCCCCCAGTCGGTTAGCCGTGCCGATGCAGTCGCTTGCCGTCTCGCCGCCGCCGATCACCACAACATGCTTGCCGCGGACCTGAACCGGATTGACGCCGCCCCCGGAATTCACCCGATTCTGTGCAATCAGGAAGTCAAGCGCGAAATGAATCCCGGAGAGCTCGCGCCCGGGGAGTTTCAAATCGCGCGGCACTTCAGCACCCAAAGCCAACACGACGGCGTCGTACTTGGCCTGAAGCGCTGCAATGGAAATGGTCGATTCCGCATCATCATGAACCCCCGGCTCAAGCGTTTCTCCGTCGGTCCCCGTGACGCGGGTGGAGAGCACGAAACGCACCCCCTCGCGCACAAGCTGATCGAGTCGGCGGTCAACCACCTTCTTGCCGAGCTTGAAGTCAGGAATGCCGTAGCGCAAAAGACCGCCCGGCTTATCCATCTTTTCGTAAACGGTAACCGCATGCCCCATCCGAGCAAGCTGCTGTGCCGCGGCCAGACCTGCTGGGCCAGAGCCCACCACAGCCACGCAGCAGCCCGTTGAGGCAGCTGCCGGCTGCGGCGTCACATAACCTCGGCTAAAGGCCACCTCGGCAATTTTCTTTTCGATCGCCTTGATCGAAACTGCATCGCGGTGAAGACCAAGCGTGCAGCCTTCCTCGCAGGGTGCGGGGCAGATGCGTCCGGTAATCTCCGGGAAGCTGTTGGTGGAATCGAGCACCCGCCAAGCCGATTCCCAGTCGCCGTCCGAGACGTACTGCTGGGTATCGGGCATGGTGTTGTGCAGCGGGCACTGGTGCTGACAGAAAGGGATCCCGCAGTCCATGCAGCGGGACGCCTGTTCACGCCCTTCAGTATCGGAATAAATCGCAATGAATTCGTTGAAGTGCTTAATTCGCTCCTCAACAGGTTCATGGCGTGGTTCCAAACGGGTGAATTTGAGAAAGCCTCCATCGAGTCCCATTTCAGTTCTCCTCCTTCTTGAGGCTCGCAAGAGCATGCTTGTATTCGAGCGGGAACACCTTCGTAAACCGGCCGAGCGCTGCCGGCCAGTCGGCGAGCATCTCACGCGCCGTCGGACTGCCGGTGAGTTCAGCATGGCGTTCAACGAGGCGCTTTAAGAGCACTTCATCCTTCTGACCGTAATGGAGCGGCTCATCGGAGCCCTGTTCGGCAGCAGGAAGCACATGCGAAAGCTCAAAGGCACCGTCGCTCATTTTTTCGGCCAGCTCATCGTTGGGATCCCAGACATAAGCGATGCCGCCCGACATGCCGGCCGCGAAGTTTCGGCCGGTTCGTCCGAGAATGACTGCCGTGCCGCCCGTCATGTATTCGCAGCCGTGGTCGCCGCACCCTTCTGCAACCGTCGATGCCCCGGAATTGCGCACAGCAAAGCGTTCGCCGACGACGCCGGAAATGAATGCCTCGCCGGACGTAGCGCCGTAGAGACAAGCATTGCCGGCAATGACGTTCTCGTTCGGGCGGCCGTCAAACGACGGGCTCTTTTTCACAGCGATCGAGCCGCCGGAGAGCCCCTTGCCGACGTAGTCGTTGGCGCCGCCCGTCAGACGAAGCGAAACGCCTTTGCCGAGGAAAGCGCCGAAGCTCTGACCCGCCGTCCCCACAAGCTCAAAGAGCGCGAAGTCGTCGGGCAGTTCCCCTTGCGCTTCCTGCGCGGCAATGCCCGAAAGCATCGTGCCGACGGCGCGGTCGGTATTGCCGACGCGGGTCTGCACCCGCATCGGGCGCTTAGCCTTCAGCGCTTCAGAAAGCTCGGCAGCATAGCGAAGGTCAAAGGCCTTCTCGAGCTCGTGATCCTGCGGCTCCGTCGAGAGCAGCGGGAAGCCCTTCGGATTGGGGAGCTTATAGAGGATCTTTTCGAGCGAGAGCTTCGAGGCCTTCAGGCCGTCGAGTCCCGAGCGCTTGCGAAGGTATTCCACATGACCGATCAGATCATCAAATTTCGCCACGCCGAGCTGCGCCATGATTTCGCGCACTTCCCGAGCGACAAAATGGAAGTAATTCTCCACATGTTCCGGGCGTCCCACGAACTGCCGGCGAAGCGCCGGATCCTGAGTCGCAATGCCGGCCGGGCAGGTGTTCTTCTGACACTTGCGCATCATCAGGCACCCCATTGCCACGAGCGGCGTCGTCCCGAAGCCGAATTCATCAGCGCCGAGCATGGCGCCGATCACAACGTCTCGGCCAGTCTTGATCTGCCCGTCCACCTGCAGCCGTACACGGCCGCGGAGATTATTCATGACGAGCGTCTGCTCCACTTCTGCGAGCCCGATTTCCCACGCGCTGCCGGCGTGCTTAATGGAGGTCGCCGGTGCCGCGCCGGTGCCGCCGTCATGTCCGGAAACCACAATGTGGTCCGCCTTGCACTTGGCCACGCCGGCAGCCACCGTGCCGATACCGGCCTGAGAAACCAGCTTGACGCCGATGCCGGCATGCGGATTGGCGTACTTGAGGTCGAGAATGAGCTGAGCCAAATCCTCGATCGAGTAGATGTCGTGGTGAGGCGGCGGCGAAACCAGCCCGACGCCCGGCAGCGAATGGCGGAGCATGCCGATATATTTCGACACTTTCTTGCCCGGGAGCTGCCCGCCTTCACCGGGCTTCGCACCCTGAGCCATTTTGATCTGAATAAGGTCGCCGTGAGCAAGGTAGTCCGTGGTGACGCCGAAACGCCCAGAAGCAACCTGCCGAACGCGGGAGCGCAGGCTGTCGCCCGGGTGCAGGGGATAATCCACTTCGACATCGCCGCCGAGAATCGCCTTGAGCGACGTTTCTGTCGTCACCGGAGCATTGCGCCGAACGTCTTCACCGCCTTCGCCGGAGTTGCTCGCGCCTTTCATACGGTTCATCGCCACCGCCATCGTCACGTGAGCTTCGGTGGAAATGGCGCCGACAGACATCGCAGCCGTGGAGAAACGGCGAATGATTGACGCTTCGCTTTCAACGGACTCGAGCGGTATGGCCTTGCCCGGCACGAACTCAAAGAGTCCGCGAATGGTGAGAAGATCCCGGGCCTGATTGTTGATGAGCCCGGCATAGGTCTGGTACTCCGCCCAGCTGCCTTCACGCACGGCGCGCTGCAGATGCACGACCGCGTCGGGCGTCCAGAGATGGTGCTCGCCCCCCTGACGATACATGTACTGACCGCCCGCAGCGAGCGGAATCACCTTGTGCTCGATGGCTTCAAAAGCGCGCTTATGAACGGTTACGGCTTCTCCGGCGACATCAAAGAGATCGAGCCCTTCCACTGGACTCGGCGTATTGGTGAAGTACTGATCGATGAAGCTCTTTTTGAGGCCCACAGCCTCGAAGATCTGTGCGCCGATGTAGGACATGTAGGTCGAAATGCCCATGCGCGCCATGATCTTATTGAGACCCTTCATGATGGCGTGCAGATAGTTGTCGACATACTTTGCGCGCTCTTCCTCGTTCTTGGCGAGCGACTCCACCACCGCAAGCGCGAGATAGGGATGCACCGCTTCAGCACCATAGCCGCCGAGTACGGCAAAGTCATGAACGGATCGCGCTGACCCGGTTTCGACCACGAGACCAGTACTCGTACGGAGCCCTTCTTCCACGAGACACTGGTGCACGGCCGAAGTGGCGAGGAGCGCCGGAATGGCCACGCGTTCACGCGAAACTTTCCTGTCCGTGAGAATCAGAATGTTGATGCCGCTGCGGACCGCATCGACCGCTGCGGCGCGAATGCTTGCCAGACGCGCTTCAATTGCTTCGCGTCCCCACGCAAGCGGATAGGTAATGTCGATCTCTTTGGAATGGAACTTCCCGTCGGTAAAGTCCGCGATGGCACGAATACGTTCCATCTGTGCGCCGGTGAGCACGGGCTGCTCCACTTCGAGACGAACGGGCGGGTTCACGGCCATGATGTTCAGGAGGTCCGGACGGGGACCAATGAACGACACGAGTGACGTCACCATCGCTTCACGGATCGGATCGATCGGCGGATTGGTCACCTGAGCAAAAAGCTGCCGGAAATAGTCGTAGAGCATCTGCGGACGCTCGGACAGGCAGGCAAGCGGCGCATCGTTGCCCATGGACATCACCGGATCCTGACCTTGATAGGCCATGGACTTGAGAATGCGTTCCACGTCCTCACGGCTGAAGCCAAAGACGCGCATGAGTTCATTGCGTCCGAGCAAAAGGGGAGCGGAGGCAGGCGTCTGCGGAATATCGTCGAGACGGATGCGGATCTTGTCGATCCATTCGCGATAGGGATGCTGCGCAGCGAGCGAACCCTTCACCTCGTCATTGCCGATAATGCGGCCCTGCTCAAGGTCGAGCAAGAGAATCTTGCCCGGCTCCAGACGCCAGCGGCGGCGGATGCGGCTTTCGTCGATCACCGCGGCGCCCGACTCTGACGCGAGGATCACCAAATCGTCTTTCGTCTCCAGATATCGCGCCGGACGCAGACCGTTGCGGTCGAGAATCGCGCCGATTTGACGGCCGTTGGTGAAAGCGACCGCCGCCGGTCCGTCCCAGGGTTCCATCATGGCAGCGTTGTATTCGTAAAGCGCCCGCAGCCGAGGATTCATGGTCTTGTTCTTTTCCCAGGCTTCCGGAATCAGCATCAAGGCGGCCTGGGCAAGCGAGTAGCCCGCCATGGTCAAAAGCTCGAACGCATTGTCAAAGGATGCCGAGTCGCTTTGACCTTGGAAAATGAGCGGCCAGAGCTTTTTGAGATCGTCGCCGAGGACCGGTGAGGAAATGTGCTTTTCGCGCGCGAGAATCCAGTTGAAGTTGCCGCGCAGCGTATTGATTTCACCGTTGTGAGCGATGTAGCGGAAGGGGTGAGCGAGTTGCCACTGTGGGAAAGTGTTGGTTGAAAAGCGCTGGTGAATCATCGCCAGAGCGGAAATGCAGCGAGCGTCCTGCAGGTCACGGTAGTAGATGCCGACCTGTGTGGCCAAGAGCTGACCCTTATAGACCACGGTGCGCGCCGAGCACGAACAGATATAGAACTCTTTGCAGTGCTTGAGATGCAGATTCGCAATGGCAATGGAGGAGCGCTTGCGGATGATGTAGAGCTTGCGCTCGAGCGCGTCGGTCACCAGCACATCCGGGCTGTGGCCGATGAACACCTGACGGATGACCGGCTCTTTTTCGCGAACGACGAGCGACATGGGCATGGAACGGTCAATCGGCACGTCACGCCAGCCGAGAATCATTTGGCCTTCGGCCGCAACAGCGCGTTCAATCTCCTCTTCGCAGGCATGGCGTGAAGCCGCCTCCTGCGGAAGGAAGACCATGCCGACGCCGTATTCGCCGGCGGGCGGGAGCTTCACGCCCTGATTCATCATATCGTCGCGATAGAGCTGATCGGGTATCTGAATCAAGATGCCCGCACCGTCGCCCTGCAGGGGATCAGCGCCTACAGCGCCGCGGTGCCGCAGATTCTTCAGTACGTCGAGCGCCTGACTCACGATGCTGTGGCTCTTTTGGCCCTTGATGTGCGCAATGAAGCCGACGCCGCAGGCGTCGTGCTCAAATTCGCTTCGGTACAAGCCGCAGGAATTCGTCATGTTTCATCTTCCTCGGGATGCGGCCGTCTAAATCGACCGCCCCGCGTCGTGCTGCGCCTTCAAAGAGAGCGGCGTTTTCCGAGGACGCCTTTGAGAGCCGAAAGCTTTTAGAGCCAGAGGTCCCTCAACTGCTTCCCGAAGGGCAGACGGTTTGTCGTAGAGATCGCGGTCGCGCTCAGCGGGGAGGTCGGCGGCCGTGTCTCGGGGTTCTTACCGAAGAATGCTCGAGTTGACGAAGCGTAAGCGTCTTGCAGGCGCGTGGATTGGAGAGTTCGATTTGATCCATCACAAATAATACGAAATCGGGAGTTGTGCTTTTGAGTGGTTTACCTTACCTCCTCAGGCATTTTCCTCATCCCAAAAGTCGGTATCCGCAGGGCGGATGAACGACTGCTTTAAAGGTCTTTTTCACTTCGCACCGGCGGATCATTCGAGGACGGCGAGAGAAACGAATCAAGCGAAAAAAACTCCCCAACGACCGTGTCGCCAGGGAGCCTTTTGAGAATCCTTTCAGCCCTGAGCTGCCGCCGCAGCGGTTTGCTTGGGGCAGAGAAAGGTTCTCGAGAAGCCGGATGAAGCGCAGCTTCTATTAGCAGACTTCGCGGATCCAGCCTTCAGGCGCTTCAATTTCGCCGTCCTGAATGCCGGTCAGCGTCTTACGCAGACGACCGCTGATTTCGCCCATCTTATCCATGCCGGAAGGCAGAACGATGTCGCCTTCATGCGTATGAATGAGGCCGACAGGGGCGATGACGGCAGCCGTGCCGCAGAGGCAGCATTCCTTCATGTCCTTGACTTCGTCGAAACGCACCTTGCGCTCAATCACGTTCAGACCGAGGTAGTGTTCGGCAACATAAACGAGCGAGCGGCGGGTGATGGACGGCAGAATCGACGTGCTCTTCGGAACGATCAGGTTGTCGTCCTTATCGACGAAGAGAACATTGGCGCCGCCGGCCTCTTCAACGTAAGTACGCGTCTGCGGATCCAGGTAGAGGTTTTCAGCATAGCCGGCGCGATGCGCATCCATCGTCGGGTGCAGGCTCATGGCGTAGTTAAGGCCGGCCTTGATGTCGCCGGTGCCGTGCGGAGCCGCACGGTCCCAATCCGACACCACGAGCTTCTGGGGCTTCACTGCGCCCTTATAGTAGGCGCCCACAGGCATTACAAAAATGCGGAAAAGGAAGGACGGCGCCGGTGCCACACCAATCTGCGGGCCGGAGCCGATCATGAACGGACGGATGTAGAGCGAGCAGCCCGTGCCGTAAGGCGGCACCCAAGCAGCATTCGCGCGGACGGTTTCGAGCACGGCCTCAACGAACTTTTCCTTCGGATAGCTCGGCATTTCCAGACGGGCGGCCGTGTTGTACATGCGTTCGGCGTTCATATCCGGACGGAAGGTGACGATCTTGCCCTGCTTTGTCGTATAAGCCTTTAGACCTTCGAAACAGCTCTGGGAATAATGGAAGACGCAGGCAGACTCCAGCAGCGAGATGTGCTTGTCAGTGATGAGCTTGCCGCCTTCCCAAGCGCCGTTTTCCCACTCATCCTGATAACGGTAGTCCGTCGGGGTATAGGCAAATCCGAGCTTTGCCCAGTCGATGTTCTTTTTTTCCATTTTGGCTTCATCCGAAGAGTAAATACGCTCCGCCGTCCGTCTGTGGGTCGGCCGCCGACGCTCGGGCGGAGAAAAAAATCGTTCTGCTTGACGAGCCTCCTGCAGGTGAGGAGGCCGTTTGAAGCATGTCAAAAATCCTATCACCCGAGTTCGGGCCGTCTAACGAGGCTTTTAGGGCTTTTCCACTAGCCGATTGAGCTTAAAGCGAATTGAAGCCATTTTTTGCGCATTCCGCCCTTTTCCTCAACAATGTTTCCTTGTTTTTCAATGCAATTTGATTGTTCCATATCGTTTTTTGCATCAACTGAATCGAATCGGCCAAGCGGTTTCTAAAGAGACGCAGCTCAGGCATACCAACCTTTGCCCGCTGCCGCGAGCCTCATCGGACTGACTAAAATGCGAAAGACCGCAGCGGAGTTATCCTCCGTGCGGTCTTTTTTCATTTCTTGCCTTCAAAGAGAGGCTGCTTAGGATTTGTCAGCAGGTTTGAGCGTTTCAGTCTCAGCTTCTGCCTTCACTTGAGGCGCTGCCGGCTCCGGCGAACCGACCTCAGGGGCAGGGTCCGACGCAGCATTCGCTGATGCGATATCGGCGGGCTGAGCAGCTTCCGCTTGTTTCGCCGGTTCCGTCGGCTGATCCGCTGCTGCAGGCTTTGAGCGCTTAAAAACACCTTTGAGTTTATTCAATCCGGAGAGGCGCGAAAAACTCCACTTAGCTGATTTTTGAGCGGCTGCTTCCTGCGCATCTGCCTCGGCAGCATCTTCAGCAGCCGCGCCTTCCATCTCATCCGTCGTGTCGGCACCCGGGCCGGCTTCAGCTCGTGCCTGTGCTTCACTCTGTCGGGCTGCCTCTGCGGCTGCAGCCTCGACATCTCCCTTGCAGACCGGATTGCCGAGCGTGATATCTGCGCGCATAGCAGCGGCCGTCTGAGCGGAAATCAAGCGCGCAGAAGCCTCAACGGTCGAAAGAAAAGTCACCTTCTCCATCTTCACTTCAGGCCAAATGCCGCGAGACGTAGCGGCCACCACAATGGGCAGATTGGGCGAAACGCGTCGAGCAGCCTCAGCAATGCGCAGTGACTCCGCACCCGATTCGAGCAGCACCAGCAGCTTGGCGTTATGCAAATGCGCGTGAATCCAAGTCTCCTCAGTACTCGGATCCCCCAAAACGACAGAGATTTTGCGATCGTCGAGCGCCTTGGCATTGGCTTCATCAGAACTCACTGCAACGACCGGAATACCGCTTTCTTCGAGGGACACCGCAAGGCGATCCAGAAGCGGTCCGGAACCAGCCACGACAGCCTGTCCCTGAAGCTTTTCGGCCTCCGTATCGGCAGGAAGGGATTCATAAGGCGCGTGGCGCATTGCTGCGCGTCTGGCCCAAGCAAATCGAGAGGTCAGCCAGCGGCTGATGTGCGGCTCTGCCCAGAAAAGTCCTGGATTCAGCGCGATTGAAAGAATGGCGCCGGCCACAACGAGATTAACCGTCGACATATCCGCCAAGCCAAGCTCTACCGCCTGACCGATCAAAATGAAGGAGAATTCGCCGATCTGCGCCAGCGCTACCGCCGCAATCATGGCGGTATGGAGCGGATAACGCATGAAATAAACGAGACCGAATGCACCAATCGATTTGCCGAAGAGAATAATCAGCAGAACGGTTAAAACCTCAAGCGGGGACTCGAGCAGGATATGCCAGTCAAAGAGCATGCCGACGCCGACAAAGAAGAGTACGGAGAAGGCGTCCTGCAGCGGCAGCGATTCCGTCGCCGCACGATGCGCAAAGCGGCTTTCACGCATCACCATGCCGGCAAAGAAGGCCCCCAGCGCAAAACTCACATGGAAGATTTCCGATGCGCCGTAGGCGACGCCGACCGCTGCGGCCAGTACAAAGAGCGTGAAGAGTTCGCGCGACCCCGTACGGGCAACCTGCCCCATGGCCCAAGGCAGCACTCGGCGGCCGACGACGAGCATGACGGCCACAAAAAGCGCGGCGTTGAAAAGCGTCTGACCAATCATCCAGAGAATGTCGGCATTGGCCAGACGCGTCGAAGCCCCGGGCGTCCCCGGCATCATCAGATTGGCAAAGGGCGGCAGCAGCACGAGGATGAGCACGGTGGCAATATCTTCGACCACCAGCCAGCCCACCGCAATGCGTCCGTCGGGACTCGTCAGTTTGCCGCGCACGTCAAGTGCCTTTAGGAGCACTACGGTCGAAGCGCACGAAAGCGATACGCCAAGCACGATGGCTTCCGCCCAGTGCCGATCAAAGAACCAGTGCGCAAAGCAGGCTCCAAGCACTGTGGCAATGGTCATCTGCAAAACAGCGCCCGGCACCGCAACACTTTTGACAGACCAAAGATCTTTGAGCGAAAAGTGAAGGCCGACGCCGAACATCAGCAGCATCACACCGATTTCCGAGAGCTGCGAGGCGAGCGCAGCATCCGCAACGACGCCGGGCGTGTACTTGCCCGCCGCAATGCCCGCGAGCAGATAACCCACGAGAGCTGGTGATCGGAAGACACGTTCGGCAATAAAGCCGAAGACAAGCGCAAGTGAAAAAGCGATAACCAGCGTCGAAATCAAAGGCAGCGAATGGTCCATTAGCGGCTCGATGGGGATGGAGTTGGTGATCTGCGGCTGCAGGTGACGAATTTGGAAGTATACCTTTGACGCTTAAGCTATTTAGTGTATGCATCCGCCAATAAAGCAAAGAATAGAAATCTGTTGCTTAAGTTCCTCGGGAAACCTCTCCAACACCCATATTGCCCTAGCCCGAAGCGTCATAAAAACGTAAAATCCCGTCTCGAACATCATTACCAGCCTGCGCATCGCTTGTCCCTTCTGGATTCCGTGCATTGCGCCCGCAGCAATATGACCGAATCGACGGAAGATCAACTGCAGTCCGAGCCCGGGGGTTCCCCGGCTCAAGCATCGCAAAAAGTTCAAACTAAGCCCGTCGGCGCGGCAGGCATCGGCACTCCCGCAGCTGCTGTGGCAGCTGCGCG
>ENA-OUQS01001680-OUQS01001680.1-human-metagenome-genome-assembly--contig:-NODE-1680-length-17044-cov-5.988699_pt1 | contig 17044 bp, 10 predicted proteins | sample MGYA00248463_ERZ548848 | MGnify/ENA primary metagenome ERZ548848 (study PRJEB26491, sample SAMN04978192) | human metagenome | host: Homo sapiens | study: EMG produced TPA metagenomics assembly of the... | reverse complement strand
AATCATTTTTTCTTTTAAAAAATAAAAAAACGAAATAATTTTCTTATTTCGTTAAATCATATAAATAGCAAGGGCAATTAAAATACTTGCAAGAATATCTGTTAAATAGTGAACACCTGTAAGCAGTCTTGTACAAGTAATTGTAATAGCAAGTGCTGAGAGTAATAATCCCATATTTGGTCCTCGAGCAATAACGGTCAAAGCTATAGAAATAGCTAAACTCGTATGAATACTTGGGAAAGAATGACCTATTCTTTTTTTATCATCAATAGGTTTAAGGTCATACTTTTGAATAGGACGAGGTCTATCAATTAATATTCTAAGTAGAACAGTAATTAATAAAACGACAAATGGTTTAATAAATAAAAGATAAAAACCAGTTTGTGATTCTATCACTATTTTTAATAAAAAGAGTGAATAAAATATAGCGACCATCCAAGGACAAAATTTTGATGCAAAATAGGCACAAGATTTTATAAAAGGATGTTTATACATAAATTTATTGATACCTTCATAAAAAAACTTCATATTGACCCTCCAAAGTTTTGATATATCTATTATACTATAAAAGAGAAAAGATAGCATTAATAATCGAATTACGATATAATGGACATAATAAGAGGTGTAAAAGATGAATAGAAAATTAATGCCCTTTATGTTACTTCTTATCGAAGTTGTCATGTATTATTTTATATGTTTATACTTCCATATGGATTTAGATTTAATCATTGGATCAGGAATACTTTATTTCCTGTTCTTATTTATATATGGACATTATTCATTAAATACATGCTTAATATGGGATGAAATTAAAGCGTTAGTTAAATCAAGTTTTTGTTTTTATATCGCATTACTTGTGTTGGTACCAAAATCAACAGGTTATGAAAGAAGAATGCATTTAACAATCATGGTAGCTTCAATGTTTATTATTTGTTTACTAGCTGATAGATATATTAGAATTGCTTTTAGAGAACAGTTTGCTAGAAAAACATTAGTTATTGGAACAGGATATGAAGCAGCAAGACTTGGTAAAATATCAAATAACAATCGTTTTGCTTTAACACAAGTAGAAGGTTATGTGGATGCGAATTGGACAGATCAGTTATTTGATTTTAAACAGGAAAATGTGATTAAAAATAGTTTTATTTATAGTTATGAAGAATTGGATGAGGCTATTAAAACTTTAAAAATTGAACAAATTATTGTGGCTTTACCAGAAGCAAGTGAAGAAGTAATTGATAAGGTGATGTCAGATATTTATGGAAAAGTTGAAAGTGTTAAGTATTTACCAGATGTTAATGGAACAATGACTTTTTCTTCTGAAGTTCAGGATTTTGATGGACAATTACTGATTGCAACAGCAAATAATGAAATGTCGGCTCTTGCTAATACTATGAAAAGATTTATTGATATTTGTGCAGGAATTGCTGGATGTTTAACGTTAATTCCTTTGATTGCTTTTGTAAAATATAAATATGTCAAAAGCGGAGATCATGATAGTATTATTTTTAGTCAAGATAGAATTGGTAAAAATGGGAAAATGATTAAAATCTATAAATTTAGATCAATGGTACCAAATGCTGAAAGAATTTTGGATGAATTGATGGAAAAAGATCCAAAAATCAAAGAAGAATATCTGACAAATAAAAAACTAGTCAATGATCCAAGAATTACACCAGTAGGAAAGTTTTTAAGAAAAACGTCATTAGATGAATGGCCACAATTTATTAATGTTTTATTAGGTGAAATGTCATTAATTGGTCCTAGACCTTATTTACCAAGAGAAAAGAAAGATATGGGGCAGTATTACAATTCTATTATTAAATGTAAACCAGGAGTTACAGGAATGTGGCAAGCAAATGGTAGAAGTGATGTTGAATTTAATTATCGTTGTAAATTAGATGATTATTATTATCATAATTGGTCTATTTGGTTAGACTTTACGATTATTTATAAAACGATTAAAGGCGTTGTTTATGGTAAGGGATCGTTATGATCTCTTTTTTTGTAAATGACGGGCATATTTTGCATCTAAGGTGAAAGTCTTTCGTGAGCATAGTTGCCGATGAATCATATAGCGGCTTGCAAGTTCCACACTGTGAGTTATGGAAGAGAGAAAGCAATAAAGTCCAAAAGAAAACCGTAGTCTTAATGTGTAAATCCAGTGGATAAACGAGGAAAGATGTACAACTCGTGAGATTTCACTAGCGACAAAGCAGTAACAACGAAGAGTAAGAAGTCAGGAAATGGCATAGTGGATATGGACAGTATACTGAAGTTCTGAATGATTAAATAGTGCAAAACAAATGCATGTTTCTAATACATGTTTGACATTACAAAGTAGATGAGGTGTATTTGCTCAAAATGTATATAAACCTAGAACCTGGTATTAGAAAACTAAGTATACCAACTATTACGGATACGATTATCCAACAAGTGACGGTAAAAAAATAGAACCAATATGTGAACACTGTTTTAGTGAGTATAGTTATGGTTTCAGACCAAGTCGAAGTTATGAAAAGGAAATGCTTAAATTTCTAGATTATTTAAATGAACAATTTTTTGATTCTAAAAAAATGATATATGTCTATGAAAATAACAAAATAGCTAAAGTATCCAACATAAAGTAAAAGATGCTTAATGTCACTTTAACTTAATAACATTGAGGAAGATTATGTGAAAAAGATAAACATACATACTATACTACAAGAGTTGAAAAAATTATTATAAATTTTGGTGGTAATTACCCGATATGCGAAATTTACATTGCATTGTAAATATAGAAACTTGTTTTGTTTTTTTATAAATGCTAACATGGGATTATAAAAAATATGAAATAATGTATATAAATTTTTTTAGAAATTGTATGTAATATAAAAATAAGCGAGAAGGAGAATAATTAATGAATTCAAACATAAAAATAGCATATATTGTTTTATGTCATAAAAATGCTGGTCAAATAAATAAAATGATAAAGAAGTTGGATTCAAAAAATTGTGATTTTTTTCTTCATATTGATAAAAAAAGTTCAATAGAAGAAGATATCATTAAAAATAATCATATTTTTGTTTTACCAAATGATAAAAGAATTGATGTCAAGTGGGGAGATATTTCCATGATTGATGCTACTGTTAATTTGATGGAGAGTGTGTTCACTTCAAAAATAAAATATGATTATATATGGTTAATAAGTGGACAAGATTTCCCACTTAAAAGTTCTCAAGAAATTATAAATTTTTTAGAAAAAAATAAAGGGAAAAATTTTATAGAAATAAATAAATTTGAAAGGGAAAATACTATAAAAAAAAGATATGAATTGTATTTTCCAAATTGGATGAGAAGCAAAAATTTTTTTGTAAGATGTTTAAAGATGGGATACATAAACATTGCACTACATTTAGGAACTCTACTTGATAGAAAAAATATACTTAACGTTGATTTCTATTATGGAAGTCAATGGTGGACATTGACCTATGAATGTGCTAAAGAAATATATGATATATTATTAAAAGGTGAATATATAGACTATTATAAAGGCTCTTTGGTTCCAGATGAATCCATATTTCAAACGATTTATATGAATAGTAGATTTAAAGACAAATACTACGATAAATTAACATATGTTAATTGGAAAGGACAAATTAATCACCCTAAAACTTTTACAATAGAGGATTGTGACGAATTAGAAAAAGTTAATTATTTAATGGCAAGAAAATTTGATGAGGATTTTGATGATAAAATTATAAATAAATTATATGATGAACTATAAGCAGTAAAAGATAAAGCCTATTATGCGAAAAATAAGTAAAAATACGATTAAAGTCAATAATTAAACAGAATGTAGGTTCGAAAACATATAGAGAAATAAGTGATAATTTTACTTAAAAAAACGCATCCGCTAGATTTTGCACATTGATTTTTCAGAGGATATGTATTTTTTTGAGCAAGTGGTATTTAAATTTATACCGATTTCTTGCTCTTTTGAAAACACACCATTCAAGCCCTGCAATACAAATAATGTCTGTCATTTTTTGATAAGGAAAATATAGATTTTTTTGTTGTTGGGATGACATTTGAGTAATATAGTTTATGCTTTGCGACATTGCCAATGGCGAAGTCAAAGTAAGAAACAAGATTGTTAATTGTATAAAGTCGTGATAAAGTTGTCGTAGAAGATGGTATCATGTTGAAAGGTAGTTGTGATAGATAAAAATGTATGGAGAATAGGTGGTAATATTTTAAGAATTACTAGTTATAAAGATGAACATTATACTGAAGATGCGAAACTTACAAATAATTTGTTATCTTATTGAAGATTAAAAATACTTTTTGGTATATATTTTTGTTATTTTAATATTTGCAATGACTTCTAGCTTAATAAATTCATTAAGTGACATGGTACATTGCTAAAGAATGAAAAAAAAATCACCATACCATAGTGTTTAATTTTGTTAATATTTATTTATAATATTTAATTGTTAAAGAAAGTGTGTTAATATTTATTGAATTAGAGGTAATAATGTCGTACTATTACCAATTGGATTTCCAAAGATTGTGAAGGAATATTCTTTTGCTTCTTTTGCATTAATAGCAATTTATTATTTAACAAAAAAAGATGTTATAAATGAAATAAAATCTATGTAAATTACAAATTTATTTGCACTATTTGTAATTTATTAAATTTTGTTGTATAAAGAAAGGATGAAAAAATATTATGAATAATAAACAAGTTGATATATTATTGGCGGTATATAATCCAAATGAAGAATATTTGATAAAACAATTAATTTCTTTAAATAATCAAACATATCCTAATTTAAAACTATATATATTTGATGATTGTATAAAAAAAAGGTGTAATTTAGATTTATTTGAAAAATATATCACAAATTTTTCCTATGAGGTTTTGCCATATTGTGAAGAAAATTTAAATTACATGGGGGCTTTTGAAAAATTGGTGCAAAGATCAGATGGTGAATATATTGCTTTTTGTGATCAAGATGATATATGGATGGATGATAAAGTTGAAAAGTGTGTCGCATATATGAATGAAAAGAATATCGACTTAGTTGTTACGGATAAACAAATAATTGATGAAAATGACAACGTCACTTGCAGTAGCGTTAGAAAACATAGCAATAAAAACTATGATAATTGGAATACTTACGATGATATAACTAAATATAATATCTTTGTTACTTATGCAGTAGGAATGAGTATTATAATGAAAGCTAGCTTTGCAAAAAAGTCTTTACCATTTTCAAAATACACAGGTCATGATAAATGGGTATTGGCGTGTACTTCTACAGAAGGAAAAGTAGGGTACTTAAATTTACCTTTAGTTCAATATAGAAGACATGGGAAAAATGTTAGTGGTGTATTAGTTGGAATAGAGACAAAGGAAGATTATATCAATCAGAGAATAATGCCTGATTTAAAAATGATTGAAGATTTTAAACAAAAATATCCTAATCACAAAGATTTAAATGAAATTGAGAAATTTGCTAATGCTAGAAGAACAGGTAATATAAAAACCTTATTTAAATTGAGATATCTTGCACCTGACATTGCAAAATTTGATATTGTGACAGCTCTTTTACCCAAAAAGTTATTTTCATTTATGGTAAAAATTGCCCAAAAAATAAGTTAAAAGGATGAAAGAAACAGATATTGGAAAATGAAGAAATATTTGCTAGTATTATTGTAATGTGTTTTAAGAATGAAGAGTTACTTGAAAATATTGTTTGTTTAGTTTTGAATCAACTGTTCAAATCTTATGAATTATTATAAGTGATGATTGTATATCAAATTTAAATAGATTATTTTTTGGGACTGTTTCAAATAATTAGAACAAAAATAAATAGATCATACAATCTATTATAAAAAATAGAGGCTCATTGATTATAGAATTAAAAAATTTAATAGTATTTTTTCAAATATTGAGTATTTTGATGTGATAATAATGTTAATATATAATAGTATAAGAAAAATGGATAAAGAGGTGGAAAAATGCAAGTAATAAAATATATGTTTCAACCACATGGTGATGATAGAGGACAACTTGTTGCTCTAGAAGAATTTAAAGATATACCTTTTAAAATTAAGCGAGTGTACTATATGTATGATACAGGAGAAGGAGTCCGTAGAGGATATCATGCACATAAAAACTTAGAACAAATTTTAATTTGTATACATGGAACTTGTAAAATATTATTAGATAATGGTAAGGAAAAAAAAGTTGTACCATTAGAAAAACCATATGAAGGATTGTATGTGGCTAATAATATGTGGAGAGAAATGTTTGATTTTTCTCCTGATGCAGTATTGCTAGTATTGGCTTCAGAAGCATATGATGAAAGTGATTATATTAGAAACTATGATGATTTTTTAGAATTTATTAAGGAGAGTGAATAGAATGAAAATACCTTTTGCAACATTTAAACCAATGCATGATGAAATAAGAAAAGATTTAGATCAAGCATATAATAAAGTAATTGATAGTAATTATTTTATCCAAGGAAAAGAATGCGAATTATTTGAAAAAGAGTTTGCAGATTATTGTAATGCTAAATATTGTGTAGGTGTAGCAACTGGATTAGATGCATTATATTTAATTTTAAGAGCGATGAATATAGGTAATGGAGATGAAGTAATCGTTCCATCAAATACATATATTGCAACAGCTTTAGCTGTTTCATATTGTGGAGCAACACCTATATTTGTAGAACCAGAATTAGAAACTTATAATATTAATCCAGCTTTAATAGAAGAAAAAATAACAGATCAAACAAAAGCAATTATAGCTGTTCACTTACAAGGAAGACCTGCAGATATGGATGCAGTTAATGAAATTGCTAAAAAACACAATTTATATGTTATTGAAGATGCAGCTCAAGCACATGGAACAGAATATAAAGGTCAAAAAGTAGGTACTTTATCAGATGCAGCAGGGTTTAGTTTTTATCCAGGTAAGAACCTAGGCGCTTTAGGTGATGGAGGAGCAGTTGTTACAAACAATAAAGAAATTGCTGATAAAGTTAGAGCTTTAGGTAATTATGGTTCAGATTACAAATATCATCATATTTATAAAGGAACTAATAGTCGTTTAGATGAAATTCAATCAGCATTTTTACGTTGTAAATTACCACATTTAGATAAATGGAATGAATATAGAAGAAATGTAGCAAATAAATATTTTGAAGGAATAAAAAATCCATTAATTAAATTACCATTAAAAGATAGTGAAGATTATAGACATATTTATCATGTATTTGTCATTAGATGTGCTAAAAGAGATGAATTAGAAAAATATTTAAATGAAAATGGGATTGGGACTGTAAAACACTATCCTATACCAATGCATTTACAAGAAGCATATAAAGATTTAAATATCAAAGAAGGAAGTTTACCAATTGCAGAAGAAATTAGTAAAACTGTTTTAAGTATTCCAATGTACTATGGAATGACAGATGAAGAAGTGAATTATGTTATTGATAAACTAAATGCGTTTAAATAATGAGAGGATAATTATGATTACATTAAGAAAACTTCAATTAAAAGATGTTCCATTAATGCTAGAATGGATGCATGATGAAGAAGCAAAACATATTTTTCAAAATAATTTTGCTGAAATAGATGATGTTGCAGCAAAAAAGTTCGTAGAAAATTCTTTTAGAGAAGATCAGCAACATTTTGCAATTGTTGATGATCATGATGATGAATATTTAGGTACAATTTCTCTAAAAAATATTGATTTAAAAAATAAAAATGCTGAATATGCAATTAGCACAAGAAAAAAAGCAAGAGGAACAGGTGCCAATCAAAAAGCAACGGAATCATTATTAAAATATGGTTTTGATAAGTTACAATTGCATAGAATTTATTTAAATGTATTATCATCTAATAAAAGAGCAATTTCTTTTTATAAAAAATGCGGATTTATTTATGAAGGAAAATTTAAAGATCATTTATTTATTGATGATAGATATCAAGATTTAGAATGGTATGCTATATGTAAAAAATAAGAGTATGATATGTATGAAAAAGTTGATTCATAATGTCTATGCATATCTAAAAGAAGAAAATATATAATAAAGTATTGAAATTATTAAAAAATTAAGATTGTTCAAATATTATATTGTATGTTTATGATGATTGTGTAATTGAAAAATAAGTATAGATATCATAAAAATATATTACTCATATTGATTTGTGCAGGTGTTGAAGGAGATTTTTTGTTAGCTTATTAAAGAAAATAGCATAAAAATACACAAGCAGTGAAATAAAAATAAGGGATTATTTGCTTTCACTGCTTTCTTTATATATAATTGCTTTGAAAAAAGGAGAGTTTAAATGGTTAAATCAATAATATCGAAATATAAAAATGTTCCTGTTGAAGTGAAAGCTTCTATTTATTATACAATTTGTAGTATTGTACAAAAGTGTATTGTTTTAATAACGTTACCCATTTTTACAAGATTAATGACAACTCAGCAATATGGGCAGTATAGTATCTATCAATCATGGATGAATATCGTAGCTATTTTTGCTACTTTGAACTTACAATATGGGTCATTTGATACAGCTATGATTAAATTTGAAAATGATCGAGATAGATACATATCTTCTATCCAAGGGATTGTTTCAGTTTTAACATTAATAACTTTAATTATATACATCATAGCTCCAGTATTTTGGAATGATTTATTGGAATTACCATCAATACTTGTTCTTGCAATGATTGTTGAAATATTGATGAGTACAGTCTTAACTTTTTGGACAAATAAACAACGTTTTATGTATAAATATAAACCAATGATTATTGTAACTCTTATCATATCAGTCGCATCTCCTTTAATAGGGTTGGTTGGTGTACTTTTATTTGAAGAAAAGGGAATAGCACGTATTTTAGGAAATACTGCAGTATATCTATGTATTGGTTTAATTATATACATTTATCAATTATATAAAGGGAAGGCTTTATATGATAAAAAATATTGGACATATGCTTTAAAATTTAATATACCTCTTATACCATATTATTTATCACAAATGATATTTAATCAATCTGATCGAATAATGATTAGTAGAATGTCTGGCCAAACAAATGCAGCATTATATAGTGTTGCTTATCAATTCGCGGTTGTCTTAGTTTTTGTTATTAACTCTATCAATAGTTCATTTGTTCCTTGGACATACAGAAGTATTAAAGATAAAAAATATAATATGATAAAAAAAGTAACAAATATTATTATAATATTTATTGCTACAATGTTGATTGTACTTATTTTATTTGGCCCTGAAGCTATTGCTATCTTAGGGGGAAGTAAATATAAAGATGCTATTTGGGTCGTTCCTCCAGTAGCAGGAAGTTTATTATTCTTATTTTTATCACAATTATGTATAAATGTAATGTTCTATTTTGAAGAAAATAGTTATCTTGTTAAAGGATCTATATTAAGTGCTGTTTTAAATATTGTTTTGAATTTCTTACTTATTCCTGTTTTTGGATACGTTGTAGCTGGGTATACAACTTTATTTTCCTATATTGTTTTTTGGTTGAGTAATCTATATTATATGAATAAATCATGTAAAGATAAAATAGAGGATTATAGATATGATACATTGTTTGATTGGAAAAAAATATTTATTATTGCTACTGCTTTCACGATTTTAATTATTTTATTGACATTTACATATTATACAATTTGGTTAAGAATTATATTTGTAGGTATAATAGGAATTATTGTTTTATTAAATAGAAATAAAATAATAGAATATTTTAAATTAATAAAAGGATAAGATGAATATGGATAAGACAAAGTTAACGTATAAAGTTGCTAGAAAAATATATGATTCATACCGCTTTTTAGTAGCCGATTTTAAAATAAAAAATTTAAAAAAAGTAACAAACACTAAAAAAAAGATAGTATTTATTTCACAAATGTCTAATTTGTGGATCAATGTAGATGATTTATATAATCAATTATCTAATGATGATCAGTTTGAAACATATGTTTTAATGATTCCAGAGTTTGATTATTCAAAAAAAGAATTTGATATCCAAACAATGAATACAAAGATTTATGATTTTCATAAAAATCATAATCATCAAAATACAATTAAAGCTTTTGATCAAGGAAAATGGTTTGATTTAAAAAATATTAATCCAGACTATGTTTTTTATGAAAGACCTTATAGTTCTTACTTACCAATGGAATATAAAATATCTACAGTTTCAAAATATACAAAAACATGTTATTTACCTTATGGATATGAAATGATGAACTATATTTTTGATACTTCACTTAATGTGGATTTCTTTAGATATTTGCATATCTTTTTTGCGGATAGTTATGTTACAGAATCTTTTAATAAAAAAAGAGCACCTTTATCTCATCGATTAGGATTAAGAAAAACGATATTAACAGGACATCCTATATTTAATGCTTTTAATAAAGCACAAAGTGAAGATAATCTATTTTGGGATAATGATGATCAACGTTTCAAGATTATATGGGCTCCTAGATGGACAATAGATACGCAATTGGGAGGAAGTAATTTTTTAACTTATAAAGATAACATAGTTGATTATGTTGAAAAAGATAAGAAAAGAAGTCTTGTTTTTAGACCTCATCCACTTACATTTAAAAATTTTATATCTTTAGGTTTGATTACATCCGATGAAGTAGATGAATATTTAAGGAAGTTCCAAAACAATGAACAGTTATATTATGATCAAACATCAGAATATTTTACAACATTTTGGCATTCAGATGTTTTTGTAGGAGATATTTCATCAATTATACCTTGTTATTTTTTAACGGGTAAACCTATTATTTATTGTCATACTGATGCTGTGGATGATAATGATATTATGAAAAAAATATTTAGTGTATCTTATAATGCTTATAGTTTTGAAGATGTAGAAAAAATTCTTTTAGACTTACAAAATGGAATAGATCCATTAAAAGAAAAAAGATTAAAATTAAAAGATGAATTATTTGAAGATAAATATGTAAAATATGTAACTCAAAATATAATTAAAGTTTTAAAAGATAATTAAGAAAGGAAAAATACATGAATATAGAAGCAACAATTATTGTAATGGTTTATAAAAATTTAAATCAAGTAATCCAAACATTAGATTCAATAAAAAAGCAAACATATTCAAATTATGAAGTTATTGTAAGTGATGATGGTTCACCTAATTATACGCAAGAAGATTTTGATAAAATCACTGAACAGTATAAAAATGAATTTACGTACTTTAAACTTATAAATAATGGAATTAATAGAGGAACTGTCAAACATTTTAATAGTTTGATTAGTCAGGCAAAAGGAACAATCATTTGTCCTTTATCAAGTGGAGATCAATTTTATAATGAAAATTCTCTACAAGAAATTATGAATGCTTTTGATCAAGAAGATAAACTTATATATACTTCAAAAAGAATGATCAAAAAAGAAAATAGTATAGAATATTATCCAAGTTTATATCAGGTTTCTTTATTAGATCAATCAAATCATTTTTTTGAATATATTATGAAATACGGTAATTTTGTATCGGGGGCTTCTACTTATTATAAAAAAGAAATTTTTGATAAATATGGATTGTTTGATGAAAAATATAAGTTATTAGAAGATTATCCATTCTATGTTAACCTTGCATTTAATAACGAAAAAATTGGATATATTGATTACCCAACAATTCAATATGAATTAGGAGGTATTTCTACAGCAAGTAATAGAAATCCTTTATTAGATCAAGATTATGTAACTTTATTTAAAGATGTTTTATCTCAAAAAGATATACATTTATCACATATGATAAAAAGAGCTTTAAACTATAGAATAGACAAAATTACAAAAAAATATAATTCTTTTTTAGTTCAACTATTGTATATAGATGTTGTTATAATGCTTTGTTTAAATAAAGCAGGAATTATTAAGGGATAAATGGGGGAAATTATGAGTAAATAAAAAAACAATTTATATCTAATATACCATATTATGTATTATTCTTTATTTTATTATTTATACATATTCAATTGAATGTAAGTACAGGTGATGATGTAAATTTTGCAATTCGAGCAAAATCAATGACTTTTACAGATTTTAATATATATAAATACTATAATTGGTCTTCTAGGCAATTGATAGAAAGTGTACTTTATTTTATTTCAGTTCATAGTCATGTTTGGATGCTTTTAAACTCATTAGTTATTACAATTATAGCTAAATTAATAGAAGCAATATTTTGTAATCATACAATAAAAATGAAAATACTTTGTTGTATTGGAACACTTATCTATCCCTTGATTGATATGTCTTCTGCTGGTTGGATGGCCACAACAATTAATTATTATTGGCTATTAGGCGCTATTTTAATAAATTTATATTATTTAAAAAAAGCAAATAATCTTATTAAATTGAAATGGTATGAATATATTATTAGTTCTATAACCTTATTATTTGCCGCAAATCAAGAACAAGGTTTTGCAATTTTGTTAGGAACTTATTTCTTCTATATAATTTACTGCTTTATCAATAAAAGGAAAATTAGTTTTTTTGTAATTTTAAATATTGTTTTAATCATTGCATCAGGAACATATATCTTTACATGTCCTGGAAATTGGGTGAGAAAGAAACAAGAAGTTAAAAATTGGTTCCCAGATTTTGGAACATTATCCTTTTTTAGAAAAATTGAAATAGGAATTTCTTCCACTGTTTATCCTATTTTATTTAAAAATAATGTACCAATGTTATTTTTATCATCAACACTTTTAATAATTATTAATACTTTTAAAAATAGTTTAGTGAAAGCAAGTACAATGATTATTTTTGTAATGACATTAGTTTTTGGCGTTTTAGGAAAATATTTAGTAGACTTATATCCAAATATTTCTTTTCTATATTCTATATTAGGAAAATACGGTATTTTAAGTTTAAGTAATTTAAAATCATTTGTTCCATATATTATGTTTTTAATAGAATTTATTACATTATTAATCATCATATTATTTTTAATTAAAGATAATAGAAAAAATATAGATATTTTTATTATCTTATTAATTGGCTTTGGATCAAGATTTATGCTTTGCTTTTCGCCAACTGTTTGGGTTTCCGGAAATAGAACCGCTCTATTTTTCTATTTTTCAATGATTATAGCAAGCTGTTTATTAATTTCTAGATATCATCATAGAATAAAAAATTTAGATTATTTTATGGCTATATTTGGAGTTTTTGCTTTTTGTAATATTATTAATTGTTTAGTTTAATGAAGCTAGAAGTAATTTGAGAATATCAAATTATTTCTAGCTTTTATTTATTAGTTATATTGTTTAGAGTTTTTTTTGATGATAAAATGAATATAAGGGAGGTTTGAGCAATGAAAGGTTATTTGAAGAAAGGAATAGCATGTTTCATTTTTCTCTTTTCAATTTCAATGAGTCTATCATTTGTTTCGGCATTAGAGGGAAATGATGAAGTAAAGATGAATGATGTTGTTGAAGTAAAAAATGGACTTTATAAAGAAAACGGGAAAGTTTATTTTTATGAAAATGATGTAGCAATTACAGGTATTGTTAATGATAATGGAACTTTTTACTATGTAAATGAAGATGGAAATGTTAAAACAGGATGGGTAAATGATCAAAATCACTGGTATTTTGTAAATAATGATGCTACCTGTAAACAAGGATGGTATAAATATTACGGTAAATGGTATTATCTAGATGCTAATGATGAAACATATCCATCATCAGCAATAACAAATCAAGCAAAAGAAATTAATGGAATTAAATATCATTTTGATGAAAATGGTGCTATTAAAACAGGGTGGATAAATGATGATGATCATTGGTATTTCTATGATGGAAATGCAAGTTTAGTAAGTGGATGGTATAAATACTATGGTAAATGGTATTATTTAGATGCTAATGATGAAGCATATCCATATGCTGCTATTACTAATCAAGTAAGAGAAATCAATGGTGTTAAATATACTTTTGATGAAAATGGTGCTATTAAAACAGGCTGGATGTTAGATGGTAATGATTGGTATTACTATGATCAAAATGGAAATAAATGCACAGGTTGGGTTTATGTTAAAAATCAATGGTATTTATTAAACGATGCAGGTGTCATGCAAACCGGATGGCAAAGAGTTTCTGGTAAATGGTATTATTTAGATGAATCAGGTCAAGGGTATATGTACACGGGTTGGCTTGATTTGAATGGTCAATGGTATTACCTAAATGCGTATGGTAGTATGTTAACAGGCTGGATAAATGTTAAAGGAACTTGGTATTATATGGATGCAAGTGGGGCAATGTGCACAGGTTGGAAGCAAATTGCTGGAACTTGGTATTATTTACATTCAGGTGGAAATATGGCTATTGGATGGTTAAAAGATAACAATCAATGGTATTATTTAAATTCATCTGGAGCAATGTTACATGATACGTATTTTGAAGCATTTTATTTTACTTCTAGTGGGGCTTTAAGAAGCGATAGTGTTTATGATTCAATGACAAGTAGAGCAAGCGGATACAGTAGTGCTACTAATTATTTGATTTTAGTTGATACAGCTAATTGTCGAGTAGCTATTTATCAAGGTTCTGTAAATAATTGGAACAATATTCATTATTATAGTTGTGCCCCAGGTAAAGCTTCAACACCTACAGTTAAAGGTGAATTTACAGTTGGAATAAGAGGATATTATTTTGACTCAGGATCATCTAGATGTTTCTGGTATACACAATTTAAAGGAAACTATTTATTCCATAGTACTCTTTATAATAAAAATGGTACAATTCAAGATAATAGAACAGGAATTCCATTATCACATGGTTGTGTAAGACTTGAAATACAATATGCTAAATGGATTTATGATAATATTCCTTCAGGAACAAAAGTAGTAGTATATTAATGTGAATTTGATGAGGATACTTAGAGTATCCTCGTTTTTTTTATATATTCTTGAAAAGAAATGGCTTACATGGTTAAATGAATATAAGGAGGGAAATCATGAAAAAGAAATTATTTATTGTATCACTTGTTCTTTCAATGTGTTTTTCTATGTTAAGTATAGTCAATGTACAAGCAAAAGAAACAATTAGAGAAGATCATTATGTAAATCCTATTTATAAAGATGTAAAAAGTAGTGTTGTTCATCATGATATTCAAACATATAGTTTAGAAGATGTTGAATATACAAGTGATCAAGAAAAACTTGTAAAGATATTTAGAGAAAAATTAATTAATAGAGAAAGTAATATTGTTCTTTATTATCATTGTGATGAAGAAATTACACAAGAATTTTTTTCTAATTTAGTACATCAGTTGTTTCAAAAGGCCATCAAACATACTGGTAATGGAAAAGAAGGAGACTATCTTAAATGGCACTGTCAAGGGTGGACAGTAAAAGCATCCATATCTGGAAATTCTAATGAGGGATATGATTTAAATATTTTTTATGATGTATCTTATTTATCTAGTTTAGAACAGGAAGAAAAAGTAGATGAAGAAGTCTCTAATTTATTGAAGTCATTAGATTTATCAAATAAGACAGACTATCAAAAAGTAAAAGCAATCTATGATTATATATGTTCAAATGTTACATATGATCATGATAACTTAAATGATGAATCCTATTCATTAAAATATACCGCTTATGCAGCTTTGATCAATAAAACAGCAGTATGCCAAGGATATGCATCGTTATTTTATCGCTTAGCATTAGATGCAGGTGTAGATACAAGAGTTATTTCAGGTGAAGCAGGAGGACCACATGCTTGGAATATCGTTAAATTAAATGGTAAATATTATAATCTTGATAGTACATGGGATGCAGGAAGAAGTACATATGCTTATTTCTTAAAAAATACAAATGATTTTGATGATCATGTAAGGGATAACGACTATCAATCAAATGACTTTATTGAAGAATATCCAATGTGGGATGAATCTTATACAGAAATTGATTGTAATAAATATGGTCATAATTATGATCAACCTATTTATACGTGGTCTAGTGATAACCAAACAGTAACAGCAAAAAGAATTTGTTTAAATAATGGTTTACATATAGAAGAAGAAACCGTTACAGCTCAAAAAATTGTTAAAGATCCAACATGTACAGAAAATGGAATAATTACTTATATAGCTAATTTCAAAAATAATGCATTTAAATCACAAACAAAAATAGTAGATGGAAAAAAAGCAACAGGGCATAAAGTAGTTGTTGATCAAGGTAAAAAAGCAACATGTACAGAAGATGGATTAACAGAAGGAAAACATTGTTTTGTATGTAAAGAAGTCATCAAAAAACAAGAAGTGATTCCAGCAACAGGGCATAAAGTAGTTGTTGATCAAGCTAAGGAAGCGACATGTGCAGAAAATGGACTTACAGAAGGAAGTCATTGTTCAGTATGTAATGAAGTTATCAAAAAACAAGAAGTAATACCAGCAACAGGACATAAAGAAGTTCTTGATTCGGCAAAAGAAGCAACATGTACAAATACAGGTTTAACAGAAGGAATACATTGTTCAATATGTAATAAGATTATTAAAAAACAAGAAATCATTCCAGCTTTAGGACATGATTTTAAAGATGGAGTATGTACAAGATGTCATAATCAACTAAAAGGACAATGGAAACAATCAGGAAACAAATGGTGGTATCAATATGAAGATGGAACATATCCAAAAAATGAATTCATTACAATAGATAATAAACTCTATAGATTTGATCAATATGGATATATGCAAACAGGATGGTTTAAGGTCAATAATGAAGATTACTATGCTACATCTAGTGGAGAAATCAAAGCCCAATGGGTAGGATCAGGAAATAACTGGTACTATGTAGACGCTGATGGAAAAATGGTTACAGGATTCCAAACAATCTCTGGAGTTAAATATTACTTTGAAACAAATGGACTTATGAAAAAAGGATGGTTCAAAGTCAATGGAACTGACTACTACGCATCAACAAGTGGAGAAATCAAAGCACAATGGGTAGGATCAGGAAATAACTGGT
>ENA-OUQS01001667-OUQS01001667.1-human-metagenome-genome-assembly--contig:-NODE-1667-length-17133-cov-3.547137_pt1 | contig 17133 bp, 10 predicted proteins | sample MGYA00248463_ERZ548848 | MGnify/ENA primary metagenome ERZ548848 (study PRJEB26491, sample SAMN04978192) | human metagenome | host: Homo sapiens | study: EMG produced TPA metagenomics assembly of the... | reverse complement strand
TTAATAGCATCTAGACGTTCATTTAATTGAGCAATACGTTCTTGTTTAACAGAATTATTAATTGCAGCGTTATCTTGAATAGTTTTAATATCTCTTTGAATACTATCAATAATATGTTGATAAATACCATTCTTTGCAGAATTAATATCAACATCTTCAATATGATTATTTGTAATATCTTGATTTAAAACATCATTAGCCCAATTAAGAAGATTATTATAATTTTCTTGACGATTACGAGCATGAACCATTTGGGTAGCTATAATACGACCAACTTCAAATCCGCCACCAAGTCTATTAACTTTATTTAAAGTAGTATTATATTCATTTTTAAGATTATTAATTTCAGTTTTAAATCTATTAATAAGTTCATTACTATCTTGTTGTTGTAATCCAAGTTTATTAGTAATACTATCATTAAATTCTTTACTATTAATAGAACTTTCAAGAAGTCCTAAATTACCAGCGTTCATAGAATTAATAATAATATTATCCATATATTCTTTTTCAGCTATATTACGAAGTTCTTCTTCAGTACCAGTAATAATATCTGGATTAACCTGTTGACCATTTTCATCAGTAATAGTTATAAATGGATTTTTACCATTAGCAATACTATTAAGTCTTTCTTGATATGCTTGAAAAGTAGCAGTACGACCAAGAATTTCGTTTTCTCTTTGTTTTTCAGCAGAAGTCCAATCTTTATCAAGACGTTTATTAATAAACTCTCCAGCTTTATTCATAACACTACTAAAAGTAACACCACCAAGAGCACCCCAAAATGCTTGTTCCCATAACATTGGGTCTTGAAGATAATCTTTAATAGTTTGTTGAGGAATATCTTTATCAAATATTTTTTTACCATTATATAAACCATCTTGACTAGCTATATAATTAATAGCTTCTTCAACCCCTTCTGTCCATTCAGCTCTAACACCATGAAGAATATCATTACCCACATCTTTTAATGTACTAGTAATAGCTTGTTTAGTAGTTTTATTACTTAAAGCATTAGTAATTGCAGCAGCATCATCAATATTACTATTAAATGCAATATTTAAATTTCTAAGTCTGGAACTAGTTGTATTACCACTTAAAGCATTTTTCCATAAGTTCTTTAAACTATAAACTTGCCATACGTCAAAAAGAACATTAGCCCAATCTTCAGCAAAAGTAATATCAGCACTATTTTTAGCAATATCTTTAGCTACTTCTTCATCAGACATATCTTTATATTTAGGATTATTATTATAAAACTCTTCTCTTTGTTTATCATTCATATTAGCAAGTTGAGTTTTAGAATAATCTTCAATATCATTATAAGTTTGTCTAGCTTCTTGATAATTTTCAAGATAACGAGAAGGAACTCCAATAGCAGTAGCTTCTGCTATTCTACCAGTAATGGCTCTACTCTTTTGAGTCATATTAATAGCATTAGCCATTTTATTAGCTAATTTATTAAACTTTATACCTTTACCTAATAAAGAAACACCTTTAGCAAGACCTGTACTAGGAACCATAAGAGTTAAAGAACTAGCTATACTAGGAGCATTGCTAGCCCACCAAGCAAAATCTCCAATATCAAAAGCAGCATTAGGATTTTCTCGATATATAGCTAATCTTTCATTAATAGATTCTTTTAAAGATTCAAGTTCAGAACTTATTTCAGATTGATAATCATTAGGACTATTACTAACCATATTATAGAAAGCATCAGCTAAATCGGCAAAACCAATAGCTGTTCCAACAGTAATCTCATTACCAATTTGCCCAATCATTCTTAATCCTTGTTCCCAATTACTTTGATTAACAGCACGTTCTTTATCAAGTTTTTCTGGGTCATCAACAGGATTAACATAAACATCATAAGGAGCATATTTATCTATATCATATTGATTAAGATTATATGATTGCCCAGCAATACGACTAAATAAATGACCACGACCCCGGTCACTAATAGAAGTGCCGGGGTTGTAATCAACTAAAGTAGGAGGCTGTATAGCCCCCTTTTTAGTTTTAGGATTATATTCAGGATTAGGTGTTTTATTACCACCTTGTAGAAACTTTAATACATCCATATTAATATAGATTATTAGTTAATTCATCGTAGTAATATTGAATAACATAAGGGTCTGAACTACCACTAAGTTGAGCAAGTTTAGTAGCAACATTTTGTTGAATAGCCTTAACAGCATTTTCATCTACTGCCATACCAGCTTTAACAGCAGTTACAGTTTGTTCCCATTGAGATAAATTATCTACAATATCAACAGCATTTTCTTTACTTACTAAACCAATAGTTTGATTATTAGTAGAATTAATTAAATTAAAACCTCCACCATTGGGTACTAATTTAAATTTATCAATTCCAGTAAATGCAGCATTATTAGTAAGAGAAATAGGTCTATTAGCATTATAGTAATTTTCTACTTTACCAGCAGCTCTCCAACTAGTATCTTGATTCCAAGATTGAATAATAGAACTATCAATAGCACCACTACCTACAAGTAAAGTAATAGGTTCTCTTTTAAGTTTACCTTCTGTATCATAGTAACCTGCAATATTAATTTGAACTCCAACATCCCCAGTTTTTGGGTCACGAACAATAGTAGGAGTAATCTCATTTTCTTTAGCACTTCTAAGATAAGCTGTATAAGCTTTTCTATCTTCAGAAGTCATAGGTTCAAATATTCCATTTTCACTAGTAATATAAGCTTCACCTTGAGTTAAATCAATACCACTACGAATAGCCATCATAGCTTGTTCTTCTTTATTCTTTTTATAAGCTGAAAGTTTACTAGCTTCTTCAGGATTAGCGTTCATCATAAAATTAATTTCAGCTAATTCTGGAGTTAAAGCGCTAATACCAATAGTAGAAGAAGTTATTTTGCCACCATCAAGAACAGCATCATTTTTAGATTTAAGAGAATCAACATAATTAACTAAACCAATATAAGGTTCTTTATTACCTGTTGGTAATCCAGCATGATGTTCTTCACCATTAGAATCAACTCTAACAAATTTATCACCATAACCAAAGAATCTAGTCTTAGCAGAATTAAGAAAAGCATTTAAAGGATTTCTAGTATCTTCAGCTTCTTTAACCGCTTTACCAAAACTATAAATAGATTTATGATAATCTTTAGGTAATTCAGCATATCTATAACCATTACCATCAGAACCAAATCTTATACCAAGACTAGCCGCTTTTTTCTCTCCACCTAAAGCGCTAATAAATGAATTATATACATTATCATTATTAAAGTATTGTCTAATAGCAGAACTATCTCCAAATATCTGATTAACATATTTACTATATGTGTCAGAATATTTATTAGAAGGTAAGTCACTCAAACTAATAATAGAATTATAAGTATCAAATCCATCAATATTATCTTGAGATTTACCAACTTTAAGACTATTAATATATTCTTGATTATCAATAATATCATTAAGATAACTAAGAGCATAGGCTCTATCAGATGGATTAGTAATATTAGTCATGATACTAGTTCTAATATCATCTGGATTAGCAGTACTTAAATCAATATTAATATCAGGATTATATTTAGTAAGAAGTCCAGCTATTGATTGTCTATTAGTAGTAATTTCAGCTTGAGCTTGTGCAGGCATAAAATTATCAATACGAACAGGAGTACCTTTATAAGTTAAATTATCAATAGCTTGTTTTCTTTGAGTATTATTAGCAGCAGTTTTCTGAGCTAATGCTAATTGAGCTTTCCATGCAGCACCATATGTAGTATCACTAGTTTGATTATAAAAAGTAGCAGCATTATAGAAAGGGTCAATACGTTTAGCAAGATATTGTTCAGGAGTAAGTAGAATACCATTTTTATCTGTTATATCAGGATTACTTCCATTTTGGTCATATTTCCATTTAGCAATCTTATAATCTTGTTCAAGACTAGCTTTAGCTCCAGGAGTATTTTCAATAACAGCTTTAACAGCTTCAGCAAGTTTAGCTTTACTTAATCTTTGCCATTCACCTTTGGTATGAGAATAAATCTCTCCTGTAACAGATTTAGTAATATCATCAGTAACTTTACCGTTAGCATCAAGCCATCTTGTTTGACTACCGCCGCCTTGTTCTTTAGCAGCCCATTGAAGTGCTTGATTAAGTATTTGATTCATAGGAATTTCAGAAACTTCTTTATCAATAGGAGTCCATTTACTTCCACCAATAACATTACCATTCTTATCAGTTATATCTTGATAATTATATTTATTAACTGTACGATAATAATTCTTATAATCTTCAGATAAATCAGTACGTTTATCAAGATTATTCATATAAGCTTTATAATCTTGTTGAGCACGTAAACGACCAATCATTCCCGGACTTGAAGTTATATCTCCATAAGTTCCAACTATATCATCAAGACTAGAATAAGCATTACCATATTGCATATTTTCGGTAAGGGCATTACGAACTTTATTAAGTTGTTCTTGACGCCAAGCATCTTCAGCTTTATTTAAATCTAATTGAGCAAGTTGAGCATCAATTTGAGATTTAGTTTGAATAGCTTGTTGATGACCTTGTTCAAGAGTATTATAAGTTCTAGCTAAGACATTTAAGTCAATAGGATTAACTTGTTGTCTAAAAATAGGAGTATAAAAGTTTATCGGCATGATTGTTTTCCTCCAAGTTTTCTACGTTTACGAATAATAAATTCATCATAATCAACTCCAGCATCTCGCATAATTCTATCATCTACATTAGGAGCAGATGCTCTCATAGCACCAATAGTATTATTTAAAGCTTTACGATTTTCATATCTACTAATCATATCTTGAATACCAGCATTAATTCCACTAAATAAATTATTAATATTAGTTACTTTAGCTTCTCTAATACCATTATCAAATGCTGCTTTTCTATCTATATATTGATTGTATTGTTGAGCATTAAATTGACGAACACTTTGCTGATTACGTCTATCTTGATTAATAAGATTAGTTTCTATATTTTCTTTATTACCATAAAGTTCATTAGCAGCTTGACCAGCAGCATTACGAACTCGTTGCTTACGAGCTAAACTAACACGACTACTAGCAGTATTAGAATCAATATCACGATAAGCCTCAAATTTATCTTCTCTAATTCTATCAAGTTGAGGATTAATATTATATTTAGTTTTAAGTTTACTAGCACTAATAAGAGTAGGTTGACTTGGACCTCTCATTTTATTAATAGCTTTTCTACTAGCAAAATAACTAGCTAAACTACCAGCTATATTACTGCCTAATCCAATCCAATCAGCAGTAGTAAGATTTTTAAATTTACCTTGGCCTTTACCATTAGAAGATGTAGTTCCTTTAACAGATGTACTAGTAGAAACAGGTAAAGTAGTAAGAACACTAGCTTCTATTTTAGGTAGATTACGATTATAAACAGCAATAGGAGGAGTTTTAGTAGGAACAGATTGAGTTGATTGACTTGACTTACTACGTCCTCCACGGGGGGTCTTCCCGCTAGATTTAGTTTCAGATAAACTTGGAATATTAGTATTATTTGTACTAATACCTCTATTATTTCCATGACTCCAACCGGCTCTAACTAAACCACTAGTAATTCCAGCACCATCTTCAAATAAAGGAAGTCTACGTTCTGCATAATATTGAGGACGACGATTTCCATTATCAATATTAGATTTATTAGTATTAGTATTTACATTATTATTTTTAGACCATCTTCCATTTCTAAAAGTATAATCACTTCCAATAATAGTTTCTCCTCTAGCAGATTTATTAATAGGATAAATAGAAGTTCTATTAATAGTTCTATTAGTTATAGGAACATAATATCCATTTTGTTCATCATATTCCCAAGTTCTTCCATGACGATTAATACGATTTCCACCAACAGCAAATTTATCGCGTAGACCCCCCGTAGAGGATGGAGAATGAATTAATCCATTCTTAACATTACCGCTAATACTTACAATCATATTTTTTCCTCCAAGTTTTCTAGATTTACGACTATAACCTTTGGTATATTTACCAAAATGGTCACGAGTATAAGGTATTCCTTTAAATTTATCTGAATTAACATTTACTATATCAATAACTTCAAAACCTTGTTTTCCAACATCACCTGTAAAAATAAAATGTTGATAAGGATTACCTTTATTTCGACTACTTTTAACTAGTTTTTCACTAGTTATAACATTTTCAGGAGTAGGTTCAACACCATTTCTTCTAAGTATATTATTTATATTTTCTTCATTACCTGTTTCATGTACACCTCTAACAAATGTATTATGTTCTAGCAATCTATCTTTAATAAGTTTATCTGCTTGTTTAGGATTCTTTGCAGCAGATAAAGGAATAGGGTCATAACCATAACGAGCATTCCATTTATTAAAAGTCTTAAGAAAAGCTTTTGTATCATCAATATTAGTTTGAAGAACATCAGGTATATCAATAACTTTTCCGTTACTATCTAATATATTAACAAAATCTTTATATTTACCAATATTAGAAGTTAATTGTTTTTTAGGAGCTTCAAGAAGTTTAGTAGGTTTAACACCAAGAGCTTTTCTACCATTATTAACAGATAAATTATAACGAATATTAGGAGAAATAGAATAATAACCTAAAGCATCTCTACCTTTAGTAATAGCTTTTTGACTTGTTCTAGAAATATTTTTATCTAAAGCCATAGCAACTTTAGTAGCTTTATCGACACCTCTTAAAACTCCAGCGCCACCTAACAATATATCAAATTCAGGATTAACTTGTTCAAGAGGAGTCATATTAACTTCTTTTCTAGCAGGAACTTTTTCTAAAGTATTATTTGCTATTCTATAAGTTTCTGGATAATAAATAAAATCTCCTTGTTTAATACCACTATTTCTAGGAGATTCCATTATAGGAGTTACTCTAGTATTATCACTTTTAGCTACATATTTTTCTTTACCATATTTAGCTTTAGTACCATCATCGTTAATCCCATTTCTATCTTTAAAATCTTCTTGAGCTTTAAATACTTTATTAGGATTAGCTCCACCCATAACTAATTTAGCAGGACTAACACTATTAATAATAGGTTGTGCAGAATAAACTTTAAGTTCATTACCATTAGTTTCAACAACTTCACCATCTTCTACTTCAATACCTGTTTTATCATTAGGCCCAATATCAATACCACCTTGACTATGTTTTCTTCCATTCATATAAAAGAAATTATTACCAAGAGGTTGAGCAATACCACCAGCAACTACATTTGGTACTTTACCACCAACAGCATATTGTTTTTGAGGAAGATTTCTTCCATTACTTCTAGGAGTTTGAATAATATTAAATGGAAATGTTGGTCCAAGTTCATCATCACTAGGAAGAGATTCTTTATTAAAATCTTTAACATAATTAATAAGTCTACCAGCAGTATTATTCATTAATTTTTCTCTATTATCTTTAGATACTAAATTGTTTATACCATTATAGAGAAATTCATTACCGAGTCTTATTAAACCAGTAGATTTAGCAACTTTATCATAAGCTCCACCAAGTGGAGGAATACCATTTTGAATAAATCTTCCATTACGAGTAACATTACCTCTAAATGTACTAGGTAAATTACTTATATGAATAACTTTATCTTTTCTAGGCATTTTATATAATATAATGAGAAATTGTAATTTGATTGATTTTAAGGCTCTCTGCTGAACGATAGCCTATCAGTCGATTAATAGTTCATACCTATATATAATAATTCAACAGAGAGCAAAAGACTAGCGTCTATGACCGCCACAGCGATATACATTTAGCCTATCTCGATATACTGATTGAGGTATAACAGGTTGTTGAACAGTACCATTAGTAATCCATTCAGGACGTTCAAGACCAGTTTTAGGAGCACTATAACTAGCTTGGTCAGCTTGTTTAACTTGAATTGGTTGTTGTCCTTTACTTCCAAACATACCACCAATTAAACTTCCAGCAGCACCAATAGCAGCACCAATCCATGCTTTTCTACGTCCACCACATTTATATTTATTAATAAAACTAGAACGTTGATACATAGTCATTGGATTAATCATTTTATCAGAAGTAATATTAAGTTGCTGTTGACCAGCTTGAAGTTGTTTACGCTGTTCAGCTTCTTGAGCAATACGTTTATTTTCATTAATTTGTTGATTAGCAGAAATACCTTGACCTATTGCAGTACCTAATTCACCAAGTCCTTGAACTCCTGTAATAGAACTAGCAAGACTACCTAAACCGGGAAGAGCATCAGCAAATTCAGTACCGAAACCAGCTTTACGTCGAACTCTACCGCCACATTTAAGAGTAAGCTTATCATTATATTGACCAACATAATCTTGATTAGCATAAGCACTAGTTAAAGCTTGAGCATTTTGTAAAGCATCTTTATGGTCTTGTGCAGCTTGAGCTTCAGCTTGAGCTTTTTCTTGAGCTTTCTTTTGCTTATTACCTTTAATTATACCACCAGCAATACTAGCAGCTGCACCAATAATAGCACCAATAAAAGCTTTTTGTCTTTGTCTATCTCTATACTGTATCATAATTTTCTAAATTGAGTTTGAGCACATTCAAGACTTTCAAATTCAATGCGCTTATTATCTGAATTATTAAATATGAAACGAACTACAAAATAATTACCATATACTCTACGAAGTTTATCACTTACTGTATTAGGATGTTCTTTAATTGCATTACGAAAATAATTAAAGTTATATTGAGTAAGTTCATACCAAGGTTTTTTATACTTATTAAATTCATTAAGTTTATCAATATTAATATCTATATCATCAGTATCATTATCTTCATTAAATATACGAAGTATATCTCCAGCATAAGGATGTTCTCTTAAATCAACAGGATTATTAATATTATCACTATAAATAGGAACATATATCTTACGAACTTTATATTTAATAAATTCAAGAAATTTAATAAGTTCATAAGATTCATTAACCATAATATCAATATAACTATTATGAACTAATATAGGCTCATCACCAACTTCTTGTTTAGATACTAAATATAGACTTCTACTATCACCACCCATGTGAGTATTAAATCTACCATAATTATATTCATGAGTAAATATATGAAGAGGACAGTTAAGTCTATCATCGTTATGTTCAGTTTGAAAATAACATTTAGTTTTAGTAGACCAAGCATTATTAAAATAATAATCATGTAAACTAATAAAACTACCTATTTTATAATTAAAACTAATAACTTCATTATGTGATTTTATAATAGATTCTTTAGTATTAGGATTAATATTATCATAAGTATAATCAAATTTAATTAGAATACGATTATTAAATTTATCATGAGCAAATCTAACTTTATTAGGATGATATTTATCTAGCCATAATTTAATATCTTCATCCATTATTTTAAGTTGACCATCATCAAATTGATAAAGTTTATGAAAATCATCGTTATAAAAAATATAACCAAATTCTCCAACTATATATGCTAAATCATCTTGCAGTCCACCATAACCTTTATCGCTAGTAAATACTTCTTTATAATCAACTTCAAAAGCATCAGGTTGATATAATTGAACATTTTCATCTCTAGTTTTAAGTGCAGCACTTATATCAAACATAAACATACTATGTTGAGTATGAACTAAAAGATAATATCCAATACCAATTAAGTTAGTTATGCTTCCTTTATTTTCAGTAATATTTTTATAACCTTCAATAGGAAATATTCTCCAAGCGTTAACTTCACTCTCATCTTGAATAACATTACTGCGTCTTATAGTTTTATCAAAACGAGTAATATTAATAATATCATTACGATATTGAGTTAACAGTTTAGGAACATATTGGTCAACATTTCCAATTGGGTCTTTAAATAAATCAACACTATTTTTAGGTTCTACAAATGTACCAAAAGCAACACTTTTCTTGTCAGTTTCTTCTTTAATACTAAAAGCTATCTTACTAGGTTCATTATTAAAACGTTTACTTTCAAAGAACTTATCACTATATAAAGGAAACTGAATATAAACATTGAATGGAATATCAAACCAACATGGTTCATCGCCACTATAATAATATTGATTATTAGTAGGAGTATATAATTTATAATTACCTTCATTAATTATAACTCCATTATCATTATAAATAAGAACACCATCATAAGTCATTCTACCGTTATATCCATGTTCAATAGAATAAGTTCCACCATTATAGCAAACGTCATTAAGTCTTACAAGTTCTTTTTCTTTGCTAGTATAAATATTTTTAGTACAATTAAGAACTGTTGCGAGAAACATAGTTTCAGCATCAAGTAGTAATTCCTTATAATCATCCATTTCAAGAGCAGTTCCTTTTCCAGCTCTACTATCAGTAACACTATCAGCAACTACTAATTTATAATTATTAATAGGTTTATATTCATTTCTACTAATAACACCTATAACTGGCATATTATAACTATAAGGATAGGTAGTATTAACTACCATATCAACTACATCATGTTTCTCTTTATAAGGCTCAAATTTACATTTACCATCAATACGAATAATATTAAAATCATATTTAATACTATCATCAATATCAAATCGACCACTATATAGATAACATTTATCACTAGTAAAATTATTCGCTACAAAACCGGGTTTTGTACCCCAACTACCATCTTGCCAAGTAACATTACTAGCTATATTACAATAATCTTTTCTAGTTAATAATCCAGTATATCTAGTAATAGGTTCAACTTTTTCATAACTAATAAACCATCCAACATAACCTAATTCTTTAATTTGATTCCATAAAGTAGTATCAATATTAGCACGAATATAAAACTTATTAAAAGTATTATTCATATTATATATAAAACCTCTAGTATGTTCATCACCAATAGCTTCAGCATCAAATATTAAATCAGGTATTCTAAATAGTTCATCACCATTAATATTTTCGTAATAGCCAAATTTAGCTTCATTATCAACACCAATAGCACCTATTACTTGATTACTATAAGGAGTATAACTACCACTATTTATAACTTGATAAACATATAAATCATTATATTTATCTTTATCTTGATAATCAATAAAATAATTAGATATAAGAGTATATAGTTCATCTTTATTAGTAGCTTCAAGTTCACCAGAACTATTAAGTAATATATTAGTAGTAGGATTATTTATTGGTTCAGCAGTATAAACTACAATTTTATGATTAGCAATATATCTTTTAATATTAGAACTAATAGTAGATATTGGAATATCTCCACTAATAACTGCCCAATATGGAATATTACCATTACCTTGATTGTTCCAATTAAAAGTAATTATAGTACAATGAGAACCATCATTAACAATATTATTTATATACTTATCTTTATTAGATAGTTTATATCCTCTACTAGCATCACCATATTTATCAACAAAATGAATAAAGAAATTATATACTTCTCCCGGAATAAGAGTATCATTCTTTTTACGTTCATTAAAATCATAACTAGGTTCAATAATAGAATGAGTAATTCTCATTTTACAATTATCAATATCAAATATAGTATCACCAAATAATACTTGTCCACTAGTAAATACATCATCTTCTGTAAATCCAGTTCCATTATAAACATAACAAGCTATTTTAACTGTACTAGGTAAAGTATAAACAGATTGATTATTTTCATATTTATAACTTGTAGGAATAATAAAACAATGACAAGCAAGATATTCTTTAAGATTATGACTATCTCTACTACCAACTTTTATTTTAGCATTATAATTAATCTTTAAATATTCATGTGCTGCAATACCTTGTATAACTGTATCATTAAATAAAGTTCTAAAAGTACGAAAAGGATATTGATTATTATTGAATACTTTATTAATATCTTTAATTTGCCAATCAGCAGTACCAGTAATTTGAAGGCTAGCCATTTTAAAATATGGACCTTTTTCACTAACTGCATTAACAGTGGTATAATCATTATAATAAGCATTAATAGCTTTATTACGAAGTTTAATAGTAATATCTTTAACAGCCTCTTCTAATGTTTTACCATTATTTAAAGTTCTGTCATCATTATCAGTTTTTTCATTATAATTAGCAATATATATTCTATTCTTATAATTAATGATATTACCAACATTATAATAATTATAATAGTCAGTAGTTAAATCAGCAACATTATATTCAACAAGAACATCTCTACTAAATTTAAAAATATTATTATTTAAATCATCTGTTCTAAACGCTTGAGTACTATCTTTTTTACATACAATAAAACCAAGTTGATAAAGACCAGAACGACCTCCACTAATATTTATTTCAAAAGTTTGATTACATATATCTTTAGAATCACTAAATGAATCAGTATTACCATAACAATAACCATTTGGTTCATCTTTCGGTTCATAAACATTAGTTTTTCTAAAACAAACTTTATTAATAACTTGTGGAATTATAACATCATTAAAAATAGGAAATCCAATACTATACCATTTAGTATAATTAGTTTTATCTATCTTATATCTAATAAATATAAAATAAAATCCTTTATAAGCACCACCACTAACATAATTTAAACCACTAATAGTAGGTAAAGTTACTTGTGGAATAACAGACATTTCAGAATCAGGACGGTCAAAATCTAAATCAATATTAATAGTTTTAAGAGGAACATCAATAGAAGTATTACTTTCAGCAATAGCTATAATAAGATGATTTTTAACATTATAAGTATATGTTCCTTTAATCTTTCCACCATTATACTTCCAATTACTATTTACTCTATAACAATTATCAGCTTGTTCATTATATCTATAAATATAAGATTCATTAGAATCAGTATTAACAATAAATAAAATAAGTTCAGTACTAGTTGGAATAACACCAACTATTTTAAAATTATTAATACCATCTTCATGAATAGCGTTAGCAATTGCTTTACAATCTTCAAGCCCTTCTTCATTAACAATCATCCTATCATCATTACTCACTTTAACATTTTTAGCAGCAATTAATGAATAAGGTACACAATCACCTGGATGTTTATTAAGACTAAGTTTCTTTTGTATATTCATAATTATTTAGGAAAAGTAAAGTTATAAAAGAACTCATTCCAACCACTATCATCATCACTTTGTTCATCTAATAGAATACTAGTCTTAATATCTTTCTTCATACTTTCCCATAGATAGAAAGGATTAGTTCCATATTGACTAGCAGAAAGATTAAACACAGGATGTTTATATCCTCTCATAAGCATACGAGCCATACAATAATAAGTAAGACCTTGAATTAATTTACCATTAGCAGGTATAACAGGAATTTCACAATGATAATTATCACTATATTGAGTTTCAATATCTTTATAAACAACTGTTATACAAGTATCATTAAAATTAAGTTCAATAGTATTACCTCCAATAAGAATATAATTATGATTTGAATTATCATATCCTCCACGGGGGGTCTGACAATGAGAATGAACTTCATGCTGACATCTTGGACATTCAGTATTATTATGAACTGTATAAACAACAGGATTACATCCTACTTTACCAGTATCAATAACTTCTCTAGTTCTAGAACCATTAGGACAACAATCATCGGGCATACCAAGATAGTCTTTATTAGTAGCACGCTCCGGACTTTCGTCCTCCGCTTGACCCCCCGTAGAGGATGGAGCAGATTCAGTATCACCACATCTATATTTACTAGTATCAGCTCTAGGTACTTCACAACCATTACTATCATATACTTTAAGACCGTCATCAATAAGACAACATTTACTTTTAGCTATCTTATTAATGACGGTTAGTTTCATTTTCTTATCAACTTTACGAAGAACTTTAAGTTCGTTCATAGCATCAACACACCAAGCAGGAACTCTAGGAATCCAATCACTTCCATCAGGATTGAAATCATTATCAAGTTTACCAATTATATGTTCTATCGTAATCGTTTTATTATTTGCCATAATATTAGTTTTTATATCTAGTTTTATTACCATTATTATGTGCTCCACGTTCATACTTTTGTTGATTAACATTTCTAATATATTTAAATGGAGCATTAGGTTCTCGTTCAAGATAAACAAGAAGTTTACTTCTTAATCCCAGTTTAAGATTAAAAATATCATCAACAGTTTTACATTCAGAATTAAGTTGTTTAGCATCTTTACCACGAAGCTCTCTATTAATATAATTAGCATATTTAAATTTAATAGCACTATAACTATGGGTTCCATTATTAATAAGTTGTATTTCATAAAACTCTTTATTAGTTTTATAAACTACATAAGGAATACCATCATACTTAAGTCCACGAATTTTATATATTTCTGCTTCTTCTTTATCATAAGGTTTAAGACCAGCATCAATAATTTCTTGTTTCTTAAGTCTAGTAGCGTTCCAATCAACATAAGTATCTCTAGGTTTATCTTTATATCTCCAGAAATTAATAACTAAATCACCAATTTCATATTTAAAATGATAAGCATAACCTTCAAGAACACATTTATGAACACCATAACTATAATATCTATGAATGTATTTCTTATAATCAGTAAGACTTAATTCAGAACGTCTTGTAGCAAGTTTAAGAGCAATAATATAATCATTTGCTTTTTTAGCTAAATTACAATAACGCAAAAGTTGGAGAAGAACAATACGTTTTTCTCCAACTGTATAACTAAGTTGATTATTAATTAATTGTTCTAACTTATTAATTAATTCAATATTATCATTAAGAAATTGAAACCCATATTCATTAAGATTAATTTTTAAATCATCTTTAATAACTTGATTTTTACTTTTAATATAAGCACGGCAATCAGCTTTCATCTTATTTATAACTTCAAGTTCTTTATTATATTTTGCCATATCGTCATTAGAAGTTTCAATAAACTTTTTATAATAATGACTAATATCTATATCTTTAATCATAATTTATCTAGTTACAAAATTATCAATAGGAGTTTCATTTGTTTGACGAGGAACTTCAATAAGATTACGTTTAAATACAATCTCTTTAAGAGCTCCAATCATATCTTCAGGAATAAGAAATTCATCATCATCGTATTTAGCTTCATCATCAATAGGATCATAATTTACATCTTTAGCTTTTTCAACAGTTTCGGTAGGAACAAGATAAGGAATTTCAAAAGGGGATTCAATAATAATAGAACCTATATTTTGAAACCAATCTTTATTATTACTAAAGAAATAAATATAACCATTAATATAATCATAAACAGGAAGATTACACATACCTGCAAGATAATGATAAAACTTAGCACTAGCTTCTTTAGCAAAAGGTATTTCTATCCCAGAATGTCCGGTAGTTCTAATTGATTGGAAAGGTAAGTTATTAATAAGTCTAACTGGCTTTGGAACTTCTTGTTTAGTACGTTTAATTGCAGGAAGCCCAAGAGTTTGACTATTATATAGGTCACCATCAGGAACATTAATAATAGAAACACGAATACGTTGTTGCAAACCTTTATCAACATATTTATGATTTTCATAACTTTTACGAATTAGTTCATTACGACCATGAAGAATAGCATATCGAAGATTACGTCTAAGAGGAATACTATTAGGATTGCCAACAGCATGAGCAAATTCACTAACTAATTGATTAAGACTAGCCATGTTAAGATTGACTTGCGTTTTCTAATTGATGAACTCTTTGTTCAAGTTCATTAATCTTATTAGAATATGTTTCAACTTTAGTTTTAAGTTCATTAACTGTTTCAGCTAATTCGTTATGTTTTTGTTTTATAACTTTAACATCTTGTTCAAGTTCAGTATTATTAGTATAATCAACAATAGAATTTAATAATTCAATTAGTAATTTTCTATCTTTATTAGATATATCACTATTTAAACAACATATAGTTCTAATAATATCATCTTTAAGTTTATCTTTAGTCATAATATATTATGTTTTAAGTTTATTATATTTAATATTATAATAAACTGTTGCAGGAGTAGTATCAAGAAATACAAAAACAGAAAACAAATTAATTAACCAACTACTCCTAGCAACAGTTTCACGTGAACTTATTTAATCAAGCTTAACCGTAGTAAAAAAGCCGACACCAGCATCAGAAACTGACCGAACCCAATGAGAATAATTAAACTATCTCCTTTAGATACTCCATCTAAATTAGGTAGATGTTTAAGTCCTTCTGCAAGTTCATTTAGTATATGCTTGTTAAATCTTAACAAGCCATTATACATTTCTACTAAATTAAAATTCATGTTAAGCTTGTTCTAGAGCATCAACTCGACCGTTAAGAGAATTAATATTACTAGTATTTCGATTAACTTGAGTTACAAGTCCTTGAAGAGCAGCAATTATAGCATCATTCTTAGTATCATTACTAGCTTTCATATCATTAACGGCAGCAATTAAAGCATTAAACTTACCTTGTAATGCACTACTCATATTCTTTATATTTGTATCAATAGTAGTAAGTTTATCACTAATAGTAGCTAAATCAGAATGAACTAAATCAAATTTTTCAGTAAGAAGAGTTTGAGTTTCATCTGATTCACTTTTATGTTGATTTTCAAACTCATCAAATTCAGCTTTAACCATTTCATGTAATTCAGTAATCTTTTGACTAATCTCATCAAGATTAACTATAACATTATTTTCTCCAAGTTCATCATGTTCTTTATTACCAGAAATACTAAGTTTAAGATTATTAATAAGTTTATTAATAGCATCTAACTTATAATTAACTCTTTTATCATCTTCCATATCTTTAGAATTTAGTTTATTACAAATATAAATTATATTATTAATAACAAGTAGTTTAACAATATTATTAACATTTTTTAATTAAGCAGTTTTAGAACTATTAATACCTAGATATTTAGTCCAAGTATAATGTTTACGTTCACTAATATAATTAAGATTATCATCATTAATATGAGCTTCTTCTTCAAAACTTACATCTTTATAAGCATCATGTTGTTTAATATGAAATAGTCTTATAATAAGATATTCAATACCATACCATATATAGAAAAAGATATATAACATCTCTTTCATTTGTTCTGTATGAATAGCTTCATGATTAAGTTCTTTATTACTTAATTCACCTTTAGTAAATATAATACCAAAAATATTAATAGCTTTATAA